>Ga0065711_1026460_pt1 | contig 69587 bp, 45 predicted proteins | sample Hoacrofraction12_FD_59098 | JGI IMG/M metagenome (GOLD analysis project Ga0065711, IMG submission 59098) | Hoatzin crop microbial communities from Cojedes, Venezuela - Epithelial fraction 12 v2 (version 2) | ecosystem: Host-associated > Birds > Digestive system > Esophagus > Crop | place... | reverse complement strand
CCCAAGCCTGTACTGGTGCATGAGGTTGTTCCTCCCCAGGTGCAGGACCCTGCACTTGCCCTTGTTGAACCTCATCAGGTTCCTCTCTGCCCAGCTTTCCAGCCTATCCAGGTCACGCTGAATGGCAGCAGAGCCTTCTGGTGTATCTACCACACCTCCCAGTTTGGTGTCGTCAGCAAACTTGCTGAGGGTACATTCTAACTCTTCATCCAGGTCGTTGATGAAGACGTTAAAGAAGACTGGGCCCATTACTGACCCCTGAGGGACACCACTAGTTACCAGCCTCCAACTAGACTCAGCGCCGCTGAGATGGTCTAAGCTGCCATGCGTCACAACATGGTCAAAGAGCACAGCCTTAACCTGTGGGGACCCTACTCAGTTATGAAATACCCTGAGAGCAGGAGTGGGAGATGGATTTTTTCCCTAGTTAATGTCTACCATAATAACCATGGGAAAGAGTATCTTTACCAAGGTTGAGAGAAACAAAATGGATATGTAAGGGAAGATATATTCTGCGTGGGTGTGAAAAGAAGACAGATTAAGTAAATTGGGCTTGCATAGGTCAGGATTTTCATGACTAAGCATGGGTGTCTATACAGGAAGTGCCAATGTCAGAGGCCGTCACTGCTGACTCCCTTAATGGTCAAGGAAGAGTGAGTCAGTAGAGCCAGGGGTTCTTAGGACATTAGTCATCTCATTTCAGTTTTTATTTGATCAGACAAAACCTATCCCATACGTCGTCTGAGATGAATCCTACCTCGGGACAAGTCTGCACTACCACCTCTGCGGAGGATTGTACCAAAGTGGCCCACTCAGATACAGAAACTGCAACAGATACAGTGACAGTTTCTGGAAAGCTTGATAGATCTTAGGTGATTAAACCCATGCTGAGCTCCCTGTTAATGAGACTCTTGGCTGTACCCAAGTGAATTAATTTAAAGATAATTTGAAAAGGCCTTCCAGAGCTGCAGAAGAAACTCTGTCAACATGTATAGCTTGTGTCTAGAAAATCCTCTAATTTTGATCACACAGGTATTTTTAATGAAAATTTTCACGTTGAAAAGGAAGGACTTACACATGTTTATGTAGGGAAGACCTGTAAGTTAAGCACAAATCTTCTTCATTCCTGGTTTCTTGCTTGTGTACACAAATAATTAACTGAAAATATTCTCTTGTATGGCATATGGGCAATGGTAATGGCTGGTTAGGTGACCATAGCATGGCCGTAGGGGTTGTGTTTCTCCCTTCCTCTTGCACTCGTTCTGGATGTGGCAATGCTATCCTAGACCTTAAAGTTCCTGTAATCAGCAGTGTTGGAGGGCTTTGGGGCCATTTACAGAAAGGTGGTATGACATTGGGGAATGTATTAGGAAGGCTAGCAGACCCCTTCTAACGAGGCTTTATTGTTTGTGCCCATCCCTTGGCTACTTTTTCCCCCATGTTCAACACGATTTAGGCTCTGAACCATGTTTATCTTGTGTCTTGCAATTTAAAAGCGCAACCAGCACCTAGAATGACAGATTGCCGTGCCTTTACACCCAGAATTAAATCCTCATCCTGTACCACCCACTGCAGAACCACTGAAGTAAAGGCAATTTCAATGATTTGTGACATCTGAAGACAATCAGAAAACCTCTGAGCCAACATTTGGTTGCAATACTCAACAGAAGATACCTAAAATAGTAGGAACGCTAATCACTGTGATCATAGGTCTGATGGTTTCCACCAGCTCCTCTGGAGTTTCCCAGATTTACTTCTTTAGTAATCTCACAAAAGTAAAAATTTACTGGGTTTAGATTATGCTGAGTTGTGTGATTGGACTAACCTAAACATAGATGAATAGTTCACGTTCCATTATCTGCCAGATGCCTACTGAATGATATTTTTCTTGCTGTAGGAGCTATGCTGCCTTCAGGTCTGAAGTTCATTTAGTCCACATGGGTCTTGCTACCTCTGGGTAGCACTGTGTCAGAAATTTCAAACGTGAAGCAGATTAAGATTCCCAAGGTCACTTGGATCATTTCAGTCCAGGAGTGGAATACAGAATATCCTACAAACTCAATGGACAATTATCCACTGGCCCAATAATTTTCTATGTTTTAACCTTTAAATACAGTGAGATCCCAATCTCCAAAACAAAATATCAAATAAAACCAAATACTTCCAAACTTTGTCAGTAGAATAATACTGCTGACTCACTTTTTTTTCGGTAGAAACTCAGTTTAATCATTTTGTTTTGCAGGAATGGGGTATAATTAGAGAACCAGTGAGCATGTAACTCTGTGAATTTATTATGCAAGAAGCTATGAAAATGACTGTCTTCAGCACAAAATGATTGAATGTCATTAAGAAGAGTGAATCCAAGGGTGAGGCCCCAGTGGGATGCCCTCACATGGGAAAGCATAATTGGATAAAGTAGCATGGGGCCGTGAAAACCCAATTTGCCTCTTGCTCATGCTTATATGAACTTCCTCTCCACATCTTCGGCAGCCGTGGAACTGGGAAGTCAATGAGATAGATAAATCATTGGGATGATCTCTACCATATGTAGGCAAGCTATTTTGGTGCAAAACAAAAAAAAAAGCGGTTAAAGCCAGCATATTGCTGCTAATATGCCCTTCTGCAGCTACCAGCTCATTTTAGCTGTTTCGGTGTTGCTGAACAAATTGAGTGCTGGTGAAGCTAATGGACCCGGTGCGCTTTGGAATTACCAGTTCCTCTACCGAGTCACATTTTAGCATCTTCTGCAACTCCATATGAGTATGTATCCACAGAGACAGCAGAGGTCCCTGAGCAGGGCTGGTCCTGAGACCCAGGGGAGCAGTAAGCCTGTGATCTCAGCTGCAGAAACTGTTTTTGAGCATTCTCTTAGCCCGATACCACTGGGATTTGTTTTGATTTAGCCGTAGTGAACGCAGAAAGCGTACAGACTGATAGTTACCACAGCCCAGCTGACAGGTGGGAACATATCGAAAGGACCACAGATCTGAGCCTTATGTTTATTAAAAAACAGCAATTCTTGTAATTATGTGGGTTGAAGGAGTAATCTCAGCCAGTGCTGTCCATAGATGAGCATCAGTTTGCTTCTAGCCTAGCAAGTCTGTAATTAATAAACATCTGAAAGAATGATTCTGACCAGTTATTAGAATAAATTGTTAATAACTTTTTTGAAAGAGGCTCCCTCGTGTTTGAATGAAGCCTGGATTTTGAGGAAGTCATTGGCTTGGTTATTAGTGTCAGAAAAAGATATTTCCCCACAGCTAGACAGCTGCGTAGCAGTTGGCCGAGACTTCACATTACTAATTTGTATCTTTATCCACGGATTTATCCTTACCTGTATATGACCTTGTGAATGCATTTCTTGGGACTTATACATGTTCTTATGCAAACATTTCGATATTGATATGCATGCACTCTTACATATAAGTGTGCTTGTGAGCCAAGGTGTGTGACTGCTTCTTAGTAGTCAGAGTTTAATTTACCGCTGAAAATAATAAGGTGATGTTCACTAGCACATAAATTCACTGCCTGCTCGTTGCCTCTCCTGCAGAGTGAGGACACAGACACTGGTTAGTTTGAGCTACTGCTCGGAACTGTCAAGCTTCTCTCTGGCCGAGCAGTAGGCAAACAAAGCACCTCCTGAATGTGCTGCTTTTTCTGAACCCGGACAGAATGTTTTGGCTGATTTAGGACGTTGATTATGCAGGGCTGGGGGCACCTTGTAGCTTCATTTTATATCACCGCTGTCTTATCTTCTCTGCTCTACCTGTCCTCTCTTCTCCTGAAAGTCTTTGCCTACCCAGGAAATATCAGGTGGAGAAAGCTTTCTTAAAGGGAGTGGAGGGAAAAGTAAAGATAGATTCTCCCTGGAGAACAAATTTTGGTGCTTGTTATTTCACACTCCTCTTTTTGCCAGATCCTAAAAGTGCAAGGTCAGTGCTTCCCAATCCTGTAATAGTCTGGGATCAGATCAGTCTTCTAAACACTTTTTATTTTAGGTGTGAGAAAGTTGCCTGAGACCCTGCCTGGAAAGAAGATAGTTACTACCTTTATGGAGAGAGCAGCTGGAGTGTAATTGATGTTCAGCAATATGATAAAACTAGTACAGTATTAAGCTCTTCAGGGAAGGGTTTGTCCTTTAGCAGTATGTTGATACAGTGTCTGGATGCTACCGCAGTCTGAATGCAAAGAATTAATAAAAGAACAATGTGATCAACACACTTCTTTCATGCAGAATATACTGGAAGAATATTTCTAAATTCCAGTTTGCTCCTGGAATTGCTAAGTATAGTTATTCTGGCATAGAAACATGCAACTTCAGTGTGAAGGTGTAGCTTTATAAAGGTACTGAATGAGCCTGGCACAGGCTGCCCAGGAAGGTGTGATTTCTGTAGAAGGAAAATTGGTTGTGGTGGTCCAATAGAGAAAATAAGCAAGGCGGAGTGTCCTCTGGGGTGGAAAATCATATCTCAATAATCAATGAGAATCCATTGAAAAGGGCTGTGAGATGAAGTCCTGGAGGATTTATGTGGATCTGCAAGAATGACTTGAGATAGTGTCATACACAAGGCTATTAAGAAGATGGGTGGCCATGGGCAAAATGCTGCAATGCTGTCATGGGCTCAAAGATGCTTAAAGGACTGAAGTGACACGAGTGTCCCCAGTTGTGAGCGCTGTGTTAGCAAGGGGTAGGTTTCAAGAACATGGATGTATGTGATCTGAAAAAAAAAAGTAGCAGCAATATAACAAATCATGCACCTAATGCACAGTTGTTCAAGTTAGTCATGATGAGAAAACTATGAGGAACAGCAAAGGTTTGAATGCTTTGCTAAATAAATGTCTATTCAGTAAAAAGAGGCTTTTCTTTACGTTGTTTTGGTAAACAAGCAGGCAAATAAGCTTTCACTTAAAATAAAAATATAAGCTGAATACTTCTGCATTCTGATTTACAAAAGACGATCGTAGCTGGCAATGATCAATAGATATAATCTATTGATCTTATATGCGATTCTCTGGAGCAATAATTCTCATTAAATCTGCAATTAATCTGAAAATTTAGCAGCAACAAAGGACATTTTTAAAACTATTTTCTCTCATAGACACTTTCACGGCCTAGAGATAATTTGGAAAACAAATTTTATTGGATATTTTTAGTGGGAGACTTTATATAGTATAAAAAGAAAAAGTTAAATAATTTTCAACAGGTAACCATTATATCAGGATATTCAACTATAGGTATTCAAGGAAATACATAGATTGGAAGAGATACATGTCCTAGGGAACCCACTATATATACCTTTAGGATTATTAATGTTATAGATAAAGAAAATTAAAAGATCAGTGACAGAAAGAGAGCAGGTGGTGAAGAAAGATGCCGAATCCCTGATGTCTTCTAGAAAAGATTTAGGAAATGACCAGTTTGCTTTGGTAGTTCAGACTATGTGAGTCTGTCAGGCCCTCAAACGTTCCCCTCCCTGTGATTGCCAGCCTGAATCGCTGCATTGCTTGGACAATCCCCAACCAGAGCACTAATTCTGCAAGGCAGCCAGTATAACGGCATCATTCACCTTTTTTTTAAGCTGCACATAAACCTGCACCCCCAACTTCATCTCTCTTACTTCATTTTCCATCCCCGAAGGAAGGAGGTATGGGAGCTATTGGGTCATCCCTGGTTCATCTCAAAAGTGTTTGCCCTGTGTCAGAGGAATGTCACTTTTTTTTCCTGGAAAGCTTCTACCTAATTAGTTGGCCTTTTTACTTACAATTTTGGGTCAGTTGCCCCGGGGGAGAATGCATGCTGGTTAGATATTCAGTTAAATATGTTTGAGAAAACAGGACTGCAAGATTCATTTTCTTTTTTAGAAAGAAGCCTTTCTTAGGCTTCATCTTGCCTCTCCTTTTTTTGTACAAAACCAAGCCTGAAGAGCAGAGTTTCTGAGATCAGAGATCTGAGATCCTAGGATCTCGCTCTTCTTCTTGGTTCTAAAAACATTCCTTTGGAGGCTAGAGGCGTCGCTTGGTGGTGTCCTGTGAGCCACAAATGGTGATCACCTTCGAAGGGCTTAACAATGTGTCCAGATTAAACTCTTTTTGACATAAGACTTTGCTTCTTAAAGCAGAGCTAAGCTCTTCATGGAGGTATTGAAACACTGGTGTTTTCACACTCATGTAACAGTGTTAAAAGGCCAAGTACCACATGGCCAAGACACCTTGAAGTTGGCACTTAATTCTTATCCCTGCTCTCCCCTAACCAGCTTTCACCAATGTTCCACATTTTTTGAAGAGTGATTCTCAGAACTGGGTGAGAGACCTTGCTAGGGCTCAAAAAGTTTTGTAGGTAGCCTTGGGCAAAGATGAGCATGTGTCTTGTAAGCTATCCTGCTGCGTGTATATCTGAGCAGGCTTGTGCAGGTTCCTATTAGATGGATGCATTCATTTGACAGCATGCCACCCATCATCACTCTGTGAATACCCACTTTTTCACATTCATCTTCACCATGCTTCCTAATCTTGCTTAGGAAAATGTCATATGAAACACTGACCTGAGCCTTTCTAATGCCGGGATGTAACCTCTGCTGCTTATCCCCTGCTCACAAGACCCACTACCCTGTCTTGGGAAGACAAATGTAATTGTCGGTCGGAATTGGGCCTGATAAACTGAAGATTTGGAGCTAGAGCAAGAAGCAAGATAACAGCACAAGTTTGGGAACTAAGCAGGGACGAGAGCAAACAGCAAAGGATTTCAAGTAGCAAGTGCAGGTTGAAATAGTGGGAAGTCTTAGCCAGTGGGAAGTAAACACATATGCTGTCTTAAACAGAGTTATAGAGACCACCACCAGATTCCATGGGGCAACAATAGCTGCAGGTATCTTGGTTAAGCTGGCATGATCTGCTTTTCTTGTGCTTGTTAGAAAGCCTCAGTTGAGGAAAACTTGAACGGAAATCCAGATAACGCAGGATGTGTGCCTGTTGAAAGGAGACCCTAAAATGATTTCTCTGATCCGTCAACCTTACCAGTCCTTCATCCTCCCTCTTCAGCTGTTTCTGGGGTCAACAACAGTTTTGCCTTAAGGCTAAAATTTCATGAGACGTCCCAAAATTATTTCCCTTCTAGCTATGCCCAACCTTTATTTAGAGACTGGAGTCCTGAGTCAGATAATGCTTCATCTTGCCAACTACTCCATTACTTTCCAAATGGCAACAACCAGACACCCCTCAGCAATCAATCCTACTGCTTCACCCCCCTTCATCAACCAATCCTCTTGCCAAGAGAAAGAAGAGCTTCCATGTTCCAAACATCCTGCCACTCTAATTTAACAGGTTTCTCACAAAGTCTAGACATTTCCTGAATTGCATGTAAAAAGCTTCTGCTCCACTCCGGCTCCATTAATCCTGCAACTCCAGGCCCAACAAGGTTGTTGCTCCTCCATAGACTCTGGGTGAATTACAGTTTAAATGACAACCGTGCAACTCCTTGGCAGTGACTCTATGCCCTTTGTTCCTGTATTTTTCTGGATGGAAAGAAAGAAATGATAAATTCCTTTGAGGCTGCTGTCTGTCCCGTTGCAGCAGAAATTCACTGGGATGGGAGAGTTTAGTGCAAATTGGGTAGCTTGTACTATAGCTAATTGATAGCATCATCCTGCAAGCAAACAAAAACCCTTTCTCACAGACTCTCAGGGTGCCTGTGTTGGCTGTGTCACAGATGTAGAAGATGAAAGAAGGTTAATGGGGCAATTATAAATTGTTTTGGTGACTCATTTACTCTCTACAGAGCCTTCCTTGGCATTAGGTTCAGTCTTGCTTCCAAAGTTGTAAGTAGAGCTATTTGCAATATTTTCTTTTACAGTTTACTTTTAGATAAAAGGGACTTCTTTTACTCAAGCAAGCACAAAAAACCCCATAGTCTGCAATTTTCAAATTGTCCTGATTTTAGTGATATCTGGGGAAACCTTTAGAAAAATCCATCAGTGTTCGTTTTTCAATTTTCCTGTCCTTTCCCAATTTCTGCTTTGCTCTTGCACTGCTGTCAAAATTAATAAATAAAATAAAAAAATAAAAAAGAGGAGTAAGAGAAGATTAGGAAACATCATCAAAAGTTTTATGCATATTTACCACTCTGTAAAACCAAGTACTGAATTATGTCTTTTTGCCAGAGCGTTGCGTTGGGAACTCACAGTCGTTGGCTCATCCAGTGATGAAGGTAGCTCTCTCCAGGGCTGGGCATGCCCTTCTTGATTTACCAATTTGCTGAATCAGGCCACACATTTTTAGTAATGCTGTCACTGCTGGTGCGCATGTTGAGTAGATCAGGTATAGTAATCATCCCTCCGTACGCCGTTAGAAACACCTCTTTTCCCCACTGAGGACTCATCATTAATAGTTTAGCGCTCTATTTTATTTACCATGTGCTATACCAATATCTCCAACTGCTAATTTTGTCATCACTAACAAATCTAATTGTTTGGGAAGGTTTGCTGCTCTCTAGTAAAGACAGAAGAACTCACAAGAAACTTTGCAACACCAGACCAGTTTAATTCCAGTTCAGCAGACATATGGTATCCACACTCCCACGCATTCTACATTTTCTCTCCCATTTGAAGTTTTCTCAAAAGCTGACCCCAAAAGGCAATGCAGTCATTTGACCCGTCTTTCAGAATTTCAGGGTGTAAGTCATTCAGCGTAAATATTCAATGCATTTCTATCAGCAGATATGCATTACAATGCTCTTGGTTTCTGAATGACTGCAAAAGACTTTGACACCCAAAGGCAATATTAATTTTTCCAAGTTATTGTAATTCCAAAATGATAAACAGAAATAGTCATTGTATGCTTTTTCTTAGGCATTATAAGCAGGCCATCTCTATCTAGCATTGGGCCCGATATCATTGCTATTTTTTTCTTTGTATCCCAAAGGGCATGGCCTTTTAATTGGTGTCTTCGGATTTTCCTGTATGGCTTCTCAACACTTCAGATACCATTATTCAGCTCAATTGTTATCACTTTCCCTTTTCATCACAAGTTATTACACTGCTTTTGAATTTCTAATCAGCATTTTCAAGCTTGCTCACAATGCAAGGTATATTGTGTTTTAGCAAACATCTAGGACAATAACCCTGACTTTTACAATCTTGTGTCACGGGGGAAAAAAATTAGACCGTTACCTTACTTGTCTTGCATTCAGGATGGATCCTGACTCTCCCAACTTTGCAGTCTTCTATGGACCACTGTCTGTGTCTCCTCCAAATGGAGGTTCTGGTGATGCTCTGCAGAGACACTCAAGCTGGGCCCTTCACCACAGGTTTTTTATCACTTGAGCTCAACAACTCAGCTGTAATGCTTATGCAGCGTACTGGGGACTGGTGTTTCTCGTACATCTTCCCCACGAGCAAGCTTGCTTGTAGGACTTTATCCCATAAGAAGTTAGACCCATTTTGTTGTTTCCTCCCTTATGGTGATGTCCTTACTTATAACTGTACCAGTCTCCATCCGCAATGGCCATTACGATTCTCCGACCACTTTCTCCCATATTGCTAATAAAGCTGTTAAGCAGATTGATCTGACATTGATCTTCACTGCAATCCAAGTGACACCTCCTTGTGACTCACTCGTACCTTATCTTCCAAAGAAGGACACGCTGCTCTACAGGCACTGGATTGGGATTCTGGAGATCTGGAGTTTGTCCATCTTTCATTTATCTTCTGGATGTGTTTGCACAGGGAACTTATTTTCTTTGAATTATTTCTTGCTTGGTACAGAAGGGTTAACAACACTGCCTTTCTGCAGGGAAGAGTTTTTAGGACATATTTATTAAAGGTCACGTGGGTACTGTGTTATCTGTGGCCACATGAATGTAGCTATACTGAGAAGTGGAGTGTACAGCTGGCTGACCTGGTGGCCAATCTAGAGTTGACTCTGTGTATGGAAAAGCAGAGGTTTCAGTATCCTGTGGTTTCTCAGGAAACAGCAAAAGTTCTGTTACCTCAGTCAGGAGGGGGTAAATATTTCAAACACTGTATGCAGTGAATTACTTTACATTCTCAAGACGTTGGTATTTCTGTGTTCTGGTTAAAAAAAAAAAAGCAAGACAATCCCCTGTTCTTCAGTACTTAATCAAAGACATTATTAATGCTTTTTACCAAAACTAAAATTTATTGAGAGCGTTCTGTGGGTATACACTAGCCTGGATAAAGGTTATGCTTTGTTTTCTATGCATCCACAAATTATAAACTCAGCAGTGCTCTCAGAGACATTATCAATTAATATAATGAGGAGTACTTCGTGAGAGGCTGTTTCAAATGCCACATCATTAACTGGCATATTAAATCTGCAAACTTCCTTTCACCCAATAATTTCATAATTCTGTCAAAGAAAGCAATTTTTCATGCTGTATTTCCTTTCACCCCTGTGCATCCATCCCCTGCTGCTTGCCACGCATATTGTCATGCGTTTTCTGTTGTCTTTATTTCCCCCACCCCACACTTCTGTGTATGAGGGTCTCATCAGAAAGGCTGAACTGGTCCTGGCCGCAGAATGATCATAATGTGGCCTATTGGTGGCTGAACCTTCCCACTTCTTCCTTGCCAGTCCAACAGCCCAAGGAGTCTTCAGCTCTGAGCTGAGTCTTGGCAGCTCCTGGACTCCCCTTGCTCTTTGGCTGTTCGGTCAGGGAGTGTGTGTCATGGGAAGGAGGAAAACATCTAAAGGGTGAGGAGTTGTGACCATTAGAAAATGCACTAACATCTTTCCAATCCTACTTTGGATATCAAAGTAGACCTGCAGGGTGATCTGAAGTCGGGATTCCCACATGGGATTCTTCCATATGGTGGATGATCCCATGTCCCTGCTGCCAACAGCTGAGACCTTTAGGCTTAGATTCTCAAAAGACAGTAGGCAGAAAAATCCCAGAGGATTTATCCTAATTACAGTAAAGCCTTCCAGGGTAGGTGGCCTTGCTATTCTCGTATTGTTGCGAAAAGCAAGTGGGGATAGTTTAGGGAATGAGTGATCACCATGTGGGAAATCCAGAGCTATTGTTGGAGCCGTCTTTGATGAACTATTGTGAGTCTGGTTCTTGTTTTGATATTCATTGATAGAGAGGAATTGTGGAAATGCAAACTGGGATACTTGTCTCTGTGTCTGTACAAAGCTGTCATTGTCTCTTATCCGGTCACACTCCATTGGCATAAGGTCAGATTTCTCACCTTTATGTGTGGAGGACTTGGCAAAGGGACACCATTTAAAGAGGACTGTAAGACCAGCTCCAGTGGATCAGCATGTCCATCAGCCCAACTACCCTGTCTGCGACAGCTGTTTCTCATGAACTTTTAGGGTAAGAACATAAAATGGGAGGTATAAAGAGGTAATTTCTTACATTTCCAAGATTGGAATACATCTAATTAAATAAAAATCTTTGTCAAAACAAATGGGGAAAAATTTGAATCAGTAAATGGAGAGCTAGTCAACACAGACAGTGGAGTTCAGGACATGATTCATCTGATCCTGAAGCAGATTTATAAAAAAGATCAGGTGACTCACTCCTTAAAAATGCCTATATCTGTCATTAATTGTAAAGGCAACTTGCTTTGACATGTTCAGCCTCGATTCTGTAGACGTCTACAGCTACATGGCCTGAGCCAAACTCAGGTTGGTTAGTTACTGCTTGCAGCTGGACAAGTGCAGCGTGTCCAAAGAAGAGTAATGATGCTGTTGAAATGCCTAGAGAACAAGTCTTATGAGGAGTGGCTGAGGGAGCTGGAGATTGTATAGTCTGGAGAAGAGGAAGCTGAGGGGAGACCTTATCACTCTCTAGAACTACCTGAAAGGAGGTTGTAGTGAGGCAGGTGTTGGTCTCTTCTCCCAAGTAACTAATGATAGGATGAGAGGCAATGTCCTCAAGTTGCATCAGGGGAGGTTTAGGTTAGCTATTAGGAAAAATTTCTCTACTGAAAGAGTTGTCAAGCATTGGAACAGGATGCCCAGGGAGGTGCTGGAATCACCATCCCTGGAGGATTTAAAAAGACATGTAGAGGTGGCACTCTGGGACATGGTTTAGTAGGCCTGGTGGTATTGGGTTGATGGTTGGACTCGATGATCTTAGAGGTCTTTTCCAACCTTAATGATTCTATGATTCTATGATTCTATTCTACAATTGTTTGCCTCCTCGGTATGCAATGGGTACCTGATGCCTGGGGTAGCACAGCTTCATGTATTCAATGATCCCACAGATACTTCGTTACCTATATTCTTTCTGAGGGAGCTGAAAACAATTTGGACAAAAGTCTCTGATGTTCTCTGGCTGCTAGTCAGAATATTTTATCCCTCTTAAATGTGTTCTAGACCTTGGATAATCTCTGAATCTGATTCTTTTGAATTTTGCAGTTCAGATCCCTGTGCACAAACTCCCATGTGTGACTACCACTCTATCCCAGACATAAGAAGTTGGATATTCTCTCACTTGTTTTTTGTTTTATTTGGATATCTAGGGTTTGGTTTTTGTTCGGGTTTTTTTTGTTCTGGATGGATCATATTTTGCAACTATGCTGTTTTGGGCACGCAGAGGTCAGAGAAACTGAAAATGTCAATGATATGCTAAGATTACCACTATTCTGGAGAAAAAATCTTAGAAGAACATTTTGTATACTGGACTTCAAGCCCATCTTTGAGCTTTCAATTCTAAGTTTAGCCAGTTATGCTTTGAAATCTCCAAAACTGTAGATTCCATGACATTGCTGTGAATCCATTCCAAAGTTTGTCACCCCTTATGGTGGCTTTTTTTCTCATAGTACATAATGAAAATTCCCTTGTTTCAACACATTCTTTTGTTGTGAACCTTGGAGAATAGTCTGGCCCTAACTATTCTCTAATCTTCTGTTAGGTTGATGAAGACAGCAATATTCCCTTCATCTTCTTTTTTCAGGTTGAACAAAGCCAGCTATCTAAGTCCCTCCATGTCTGTCATGTGCTCCATCCCCTTGACCATCTTGGTGGTCTCCACTGGACAAGTATGTACATGTCTTGCACTGGGAATTCCCACACTTGACATGGTAATCCAGGTGTGATTTACTGAATCAGAGGAGAAGAATCCAACTGGCCAGCACGTGGATTTCGTACAGATGATGACAACAATTTGAGCTCAGTGGTCCTGTCAATCTTCTACCTGCCTCTTAGTCCACTTAGTCCATATCTCTCCAATAAATCTAGGAGAGTATTATGGGAGACTTTTGAAACCCTTGTTAGGGTCAAGTTAAGTGACACCTGCTTCTCTCTGTTTCCTTGGAGCTAGTTGTATCTCCATAGCAGAAACTTTCATGTTTCCATAGTTTCCAGAACAATTTGCTCTGTAGCCTTTTTGGAGACTGAGGGTCAGCCAGCCTTTGGCTACCTGGATCCTCCTTTTTGCGTTTCTTTAAGCTGGTTGTGAATTTTCCTTTTTCCAGATGTCAGAAAACCCTTTGATTGCTTTGAACTTTTAAATATACTAGAGAGTGGCCTCACCATGACATTGACGAACTTGCTCAGCACCTTCAGTTGCAAGGTCCTATGGACTTGTGTATATCCTATTTGTTTAAGTGGCCTGTAATTCTGCAAGTTTCTACCATATGTACAGGAACCTGGGAGATCTGATGGTAAAACCTTGGGTAAATTCAAAGCCAAGGAAAGCACAGATTAGAAAGATTTTATCACCTAGTGTACAGGACAGAAAATGGAGAGACAGTTGCACCAGCTGGCAGCTGCTTCTCTCTTATTTGTAGCAAAGTGCCTCCTGTCCTTGCTGCCGTTGCTAAAACCACTGCCCTGCACAAAAAAACCAAACAAGTGAAAAAATAAACTGCTCCATTGTATGAAATAAATAAATAAAGGTAGTAAAATGAAAGAGATAAGATTCCCACCGTGAAAAATATATTGCCTGTAAGTGAGGAACGAGCTGTTGCATGAGTAAGCTGAACCAGTCCGGCTATATTTCACTCTTCCCCATGAATGCTGCAGAGAACAGAGCTGGAGCAGGACATCAGGATCAGCATGTAAATGAAAAATTTGGCAGCCATGTGAGACCCAAGGAGCAGAACTGCATAAAGAAAACAAAACCAGCAAGAAAACCCTAGGCTGGATCTGTTTCGGTGGGTGACAATTATAGGAACACCTGCTAGGGCCAGTTACTGTGTCCCGGTGTGGCAAGTTGAATGGGAGGAGGGATATCTGAAAGGCAGTAACTTCCCTTTGCTACATGCATGGGGCTGGATTTCTGCTGCTAGCAGGGAGACAAAATTTTCATTGGGCTAGTATCTCTTCTGGCAGAAATGGACGTGGCTTCACTGACCTCACGGGGAAGGTACTTTATGGCAAAGATGATTTTGGCACCTCCTGTTCTGATTTTAATCCATATATTAGGGAATCCTTTGGATCACAGGTGGGTAAGCAGAGCTACAGGTGTGGAAACAGAGGCTGTAGGCATCCCTGTAAGTGATTCTTATAAGAGTTCAGGTTATTTTGACCATAAGAGATTCCTTCTGAGGACCATAGAAGATTGTGAACAACACTTAGGGCTGGAAGTGTACTAAAATGCTGTGGACAGATTCAGGATGCTAAGCTAGCACTTTGCAGACAGGCTCAAGTCCCTTTTGAGCCAGGTTTTATGAGTGACTTGGCTCCGTATCTTCTGAGTCTCATCTGTGAAACTTACCGCTCTACCCCACCATGAGAGAACAGGAGATTGTCAGGAGCACTCATACTCATGAAACCACAGATTTATCAAGTAAGATGTGTCCAGTGGGAATCACAGAAAGAATATTCCAAGGCATAATGCACTTAAATGATACAGGAGATGGTTTGGGCACCAAGACACCTAGATCTTCCTCAGACCAAGGCTTTACGTACATATGTAGCATTACGTACATATATAGCCCCGGTGGAATTTAGGCAGAATACTGCATCCCACAGTTCACTGGAAAACCAAGTCTTTATGGTCCATGGGCACTTGGGAGCCTACTACTACTCACAAAATAGCTCTTTTGCCGACATAACTTTCTCTGAGAGAAGACCACGCGATTCTGAATCATGAACACCATCCCTAGTGCCTCCATTTGTTTCCCTTCTAAGCATCTAACCCCTACTTGGTGTTGGCTGTGTGATCAAATCCTATCCTGGTGAGCATAATCCTGAAGGGAATTTTTTTTTTTTCTTCCCCTAGAGTCTATAAAACTGTGTGCTTGCTCACCTCTCCCCGCTCATTTCAGAAACTGAGAACTTCAGGTTATCTTTCCAGGGACTTTCAAAATGAACAGCACAAAAGTGTCATTTAATTAACAACTTGCCACCATCAGCAAGAGTTAGTTTTAGCACAGCCCAATTCATTTTGGTATTGGATATTTTTGTTACAAATAAGGCAGCAGTGAGCATGATCTACAGTGCTTGTAAATTTTGCTGGTAATAATTTTTAGTATTCTTTGAAAATCAATTCCAAGTTCTATTAGTTTATTCCCCTCTTCCCCCTCCCCCACCATTCAGATTTAGATCATGGTACTTGTAATAGTTTTAATCCATTACCGGAATAATTCCAATTATCATTCCACACTTCTTTTATGACCTTTAATTTTACTGACTTTTTTTTTCACCCTCATAGTTAAAAGATATAGCCATTGCCATGGCAAGTTAAGTAAGAAAGTGGATACTAAGGAAGATTTCAAGTCTACCCGAGTGTGGGCAAACCCAACTTTTCAAGCTGCCTCTGCTCAGCTACCTCCATCTATCTTTCTCACCCCTGTCCTTCTGTTTGGTCTTGACAATGCCTGTCTCATGCAGGTGCATAGGGAGTTTGCAGGTGGGGATGATTGTCGGGGGAAAGGATATCGGACAAGCAGTGCTCCACCGGCTTTGCTTTCTCACAACAGGAGACCAGCCATGCATGAAGAATGATAATTACCTGTTGTAAGTCAAGAAAAGTCAGTTTGATGTACTGAATTTTTATTACCCCTCTCGCTGCCTTTTTTTTCTCCTCTTCTTTTGGCAGGGTTAATATTCATACATATGTATATGGAGACAGGCAGAAGGAGAAAAACCTTTTTAGTAAGACTGCAGGAAATTGGTTATTATTGTTATTTACAATATGATTCTTCCACGAGCCCAGATGAGATCAGGATTGCACTGCTCTATGTTCTGAAGTAACCCAGAGCATTTCTAGTTTGAACAAGCAGGACAAAGGACATAGGTTTACATCTGTTTAGCAACTGGAAACTGAGGCAGAGAGTTTTTAATATGTTGAGCTGATGCTTCAGGAAGAATTGATGCCACAGCCAGTAAGTGGATTCACATCTTTTTACTCCTCATCAGTGCCTTCAATGACAAAAATGTTATTAAAGACTGCTCCCAAAACTACTTAAAATATAACCAATGATATCCACATTAGAGTCCTTTTGAAAAAAGAGATACTGATAAAATTTGAAAAATCTGGTTTAGGCTTGTGGGCAAATTTCTACCTTGTCATTTGTCCAAGTCTAGCCATTATTCCAGACTCAGACAGACTTCAATGATATCAGTAATTTTGAAAAGGTGAGCCACTCAATAGAAAGATGATGCCTTTACCTGACCACACTTCTTAATTTATCTGTTTACTTTAGATATGTATTCATGATAACAGATTGGAAGGCTTTATTTTATTCGTCTTTCCAAAAGGACAAAGTTCTTCATTTGATTCCACTCATTTCCAACTTTTCCCTGAATATTTGTTTTCAAGGTGTGGAGCTCCTCTCTGCCAATTCCACCCAAGACTTTCTGTAGTCCAGTGCCTGCCCCAGACGCTGAAATGACTTTTACAGAAGTCTCCATGGACCTTTCCCAAGAGAAAGCTAAGTCTCCGCACTGCACCTCTACTATTCGCTCATCATGCACTCTGCTTGTCCTCTTTACGTTTCTATGACTGTTGTGTTCTACGTCTCTCATGGCTCTTGTGAAGGATTCTCCTTATCCTCCAGCTAGTCGGGGATTTCCACCAGCCTGTGGTCTTGCTGTTCTCATCTGCCGTTTCAATTCCCTTTGTAGCTGCTTCAAGAATTTCTCTTTCATCAGAAGATCTCCTAAAGTGGGGTTAATCTTGCCTGGTTTTATACAGATACAAGAGACGCTTCTTCATCTGAGCTATTAATGAAAATATTTTTTGCAGTCAATGGGAATAAACAGATACTTTTGGAACACAGTTCTTCAGACATACTTCAGAGGTCTCTCTGAGGAGGCGATGAAAAGCACCCAGAAGTACTTGTGTGTCTCCATCAGCTGTAGGGATTCTCCGTGCTTAACTGAGAGGAGGGCAGTCTGTAGTAAAGATATTTTAAGTTAAATGAGATAAATGTTAAAGCTTCTGTCCAAACCAGTAGCACATGCTGTCTTGCTCTGATACCTCCTTGTGGTTAACCTCAAACCAAGTCTAATATGGCCAAAACACATCTTTTGATCTCCCTTAGCCACAATCCTCCTCACTGATTGTGTTTTGATGACAGGTATCCACATCCTGTATATTGTCCAAGTCTGAAACATGAGCATCATCATCAGCTTGGATCTTTAAAGTCCTCACATCACAGTATCTAAGTTCCCCTATGGCACCTCTCTTTTTCATATACATAGAGACCACACTGCACATCCCTACAAGTCTCACTATGTAGCAAAAAACATGACATGACATTTGGCTCACTTCTCTTGCTTTTTACCTACCAGGACGTAAACATTTGCTGTGCCTGCTTTAAATAATAGGAAGATGCTGAAACATGGAAAGGAGATGTTGAGGAGGCCAGAATAGCCTAAGAAGAGTCAGGAATTGTTAGATGAGATAAAACACTGACTACTTGAGTTAGACCATCTCTGGATCTGAGCTGGACATCTCTATAGTGCCTTCCAATTATTGTTGTTTCTTTATAGTCCTCGTACATGGCTCTAGACATGTGGTAATTTATTCACAGAGAACACCCATAATTTGTCTTGAGCGCTGATTCAGCTACTACTGTTATTCGTGGAGTATCTCTGCACCTTCTGTTGCTCATGAGGCAAAATGATTGACGGTACCTTTTTGTCTGCCTCACATCTGTAAACACACATTGGTTCACTGCAATATTCCTTCCTTTCCCTTTCCAGACACCTTATGCAAGTAAAAAACAAAAAGTTGAGTAAAAGGTAAAGTAAAAAAGTAAGAAAAGTGTTAAAAAAGGTGCCTGTAACCTTTCAATCAACACCATGGCAGGTTTTGAAGAGAGGAAAATCAATATCTAAATAGGACGTTGCAGTACAGACACATGTTTAGGCCAGAAAACACTGTCACCTACTTGTTTGACCACATCACTGTGCTGGATTTTAAACCTCACTTGGTTTCTTGTGTGGCTTTCGGTTGATAAAGACAGAGCAGCATGGAGGATCTCGATCTTCTGTTGGCATGAGGCGTGGGCAGAAAATCATCTAAGCTCACCATTTTTTGTTGCACAGTGTAATGTCCTCATCAGGAAGTGTTTGACCCAAAAAGATATCCAGATAAACAAATGAATATATATCAACACAAACCAGTTAAGGGAGGGAAAGCTAGGCCCTAGGAGATACAGTCCTGCAGCTGCATTCTTGGTTCATGATGCCTTCCCATCTCACAGGTCTTTCCATGCCTTGTTCCATTTCCCTGTATAGAAAAGTCAATCTGCTTCCCCGTCACTCCCTCCTTCAGCTCTGCTGGCCATATGAAATTGGTTTTAGAGCTCGCTGTAGGGTGAAAGTGCTTTGCAGCTTTGTAAAACAGGCATGCAGCAAAGCACAGAGAGTTTCAAGGAACAAAGAACAAGAACAAACAAAACCATTTTCGTATTTTCTGCTAAGTGTCTTCCAGCCTCCAGCCTTATTATTCTTTGTCTAGAATTAGAAAAACCTGTTAGCAGAAAGTGTGCTTGCTCTTTGACAGTTACCAGCATATTATTTAGATCGATATAGCAATCCTCTTCTCCCCTTAATAATACCATTTTGCATTTATATAGTAGTTACATACATTTATATATATATTTCTGCACTAGATAGCTAAGCTGGGTTTTGCAGGAAGCTCTGAAAGAATGTGAATGTTATGTTCGACAGTACTGGTATTCAGTGATCAAGTAGATCTTTGATCTCAGAGCTACAGTTAAATTGTTTGCAAGGAATCACAGAATCACAGAATGTTAGGGGTTGGAAGGGACCTCTGTGGGTCATCTAGTCCAACCCCCCTGCCAAAGCAGGGTCACCTACAGCAGGCTGCACAGGACCGTGTCCAGGCGGGTCTTGAACATCTCCAGAGAAGGAGAATCCACAACCCCTCTGGGCAATCTGTTCCAGTGCTCTGTCACCCTCAGAGTGAAGAAGTTCTTCCTCATGTTCAGCTGGAACTTCCTCTGCTTCTGTTTGTGCCCGTTGCCCCTTGTCCTGTCACTGGGCACCACTGAAAAGAGTCTGGCCCCGTCCTCCTGACACCCACCCTTGAGATATTTATTAGCATTTATATGATCCCCTCTCAGCCTTCTCTTCTTCAGGCTAAACAAGCCCAGCTCCCTCAGCCTTTCCTCATAGGAGAGATGCTCCAGTCCCCTCATCATCCTTGTAGGCATCCGCTGGACTCTCTCCAGTAGTTCCTCATCTTTCTTGAACTGGGGAGCCCAGAACTGGACAGAGTACTGCAGATGGGGCAAGAGGAACCTGTCTGTCAAGAGAAACAAAAGGAGCACTAAAGTGCCCCTTCATCTGTAACACAGCTAGAAGTAATAAATCTGCTTCCGAAGTCACTGATTACAGGATAAAAAAAAATCAAAAACCAATATCAAAACACTCATATGCCAATAGTTATAGAAGGACTAAAAAATTTTCTGTAGGACTATTTGCAAAACTGATATTACATGTTTGGAAGGGTGAGAAAAATGGAAAGGGAAAACCCAGGGAGGAAGCAAGAGTGACGGAATGAAAATGTCCCAGGACAGAAAAAGGCAGGCAGTGCTGAGCACACAGTTCCCCGAGAATGTAACTTTGGCTCTCAGGAGTGAAGAAACTACCTTTTCATAGATGCTCCCACTACTGGGAAATAAGATCCTCTTTGAAATAGCCAGGACTTTTACCACAGAAGGCACTGACATCCGTTTGTTGATTTGTCACCCTCACAGAAACTGATCCCCAGTGCTCATATGCGGATTCGTGGAGTTCTTCCATTACAGTTTAGACTTTGGAAAAACTGATGTGTGGCAGATTTTGCTGTTTCTGAGTGATACAAAACTAGAAGCCAGGCATCCAGGAACTTTTATTTTCCTGATCCATCACTGAAAAGAGAAAGTTGACTACAGTGGAAAATGTGACTTTTAGGACTTAGCAGCTACAATGGGACTTGTGGTAGGTGAAAATGCCTGCTTGTCAGGTGGGTGAAATGCAAATCTGTATGGAAGGCCCATATACTCCTTTAATCCACCTCATACCTTTCTCAGAGGTCTGTAAGTCTTCTCCAATGACAGCTCAGGCCTCTGCATGGTAATTATTTTTCCTTGTGAAAAACTAATCCCCAAAGAGATATGATTTGTTTGTGACCAAAATATGACTATGCTGAATTGTTCAAGAAGTGGATGTAAACCATATATTTTAAGCATGCATAGGAATTGCACAACCACACATGTACAGTCAAATAGCAGTGATAAGTGGGCAGATTTGAGTTTAAAGTCACCTTCATGGGCAACAACGTGCAGAGACTCTTCCCTTCTCTGTGGGGTCCAGCTGAGCTAGGTTGACTGATCTAGGCTCCCCCAATGTCCTCTCCCCTCCCCATTACAGGGACCTGCAATCCACAGTGACTAAGTAAAACTTGGGTACTTGAGAGTTCTTTGTGCAGCAAGGGTAAATTTCTAAGGGAATATGTCAAACTATGTGTATGTACCTGTCTTCTTACAAGACCACCCTGGTGTGTTCTTCGTTGTAGGTAAGCAAGGGAAACATTTTTAGTACATTCAAGAGAAAAGCAGGTTTGCTTTGTGTTCAGGAATGGTTCATGTGTCTGGGGCCACATTCTGCAGTATACTGAGCATGTCTAGTCTCCAGCAAGCTGTCAATACTGTCCATGGCCACTTTTGTCTCCTCCAGCTGGGGAAAGGCAAATAATTCCAAATGCCATATTGAAAAGTCAATGGGTCATTATTGTTCCTTGGAAAAGCTGCATCTTTCCTGGGAGTATTTTCTTGCACAGGTGTTTTGCTGTGATGGGGGTCAGTGATCCATGCAGAAGAGAGAGAGTGATGTGGTCTTCATTTCACTTTTGAGTTTATTGAGAATTTTCTTAGTTCTGAGAATGGTAATCTTTGGCAAAACACGCCTGTGCTGGGCTGAAAGCTGCCAGTTTTCTTCTCCTATTGACTTGCTTTTAACTGCAGCAACCACCTTCACTCCCATTCTTTTATTTTGCTTATGGTGCCGTGCTGAGCACTGTCCAAGGGAAGAGCTTTCAGGTCTCATCTAATCCTGTTTCACACCCAGGAGCTTCATCACACCTGGCAGGTGCTAGGAATCCGGCCAGGCCAGGATGCACCAGGGCTGGACCAAGGCTTTCCCAGAAGTGTAATTCTGCAGCCGAAAGAGCTTTGTGAGGCCCTGAGCATCACGGTGTTCATGTGTTACCATTACCACTCCATCCTGTCGGTTTGAGAATGATTCCCCTTGATTACCTCCTTCAATCAATATGAATAGATTTTCTCAGAGTTCATTTTTTTTCTTTCTTCTTTAACTCGTTTCCCACCACCCCTCCCGTACACTTTCCAACTCTGGTGACAGGAGTCCTTGCCAGCTCCCCCCCCTCTTGCATCAAAGCACCATTTCATTGCAGGACTGTAATTTATACCATTTCTCCTGCTCTCTTTGCTTAATAGTCTCATTTGTAATATTCCATCCTCTTTCCTTTTCAGTTCATTCAAAATACTCAGGCTGGCTAAAATAAATATGTATTTTTAATTTTAAGTGGCCTAATTTAATTTCGTAAATGCAGGATGAGTATTAAGCAGGACCACTTCTGAATCCTAGGCACATCAAGTCTCAGCCAGCAAAATAGCATGTGTTTCTCAGTTTCACACCTCTCTTGTCACTTTTTTTTTTTACATGCAAAGCTCTGAATTTCTCTGCCTGAGGTTCAGGTATTCAGAGGACTTCTGAACCCTCTGGGGATGGTTAACAATGGAGGAGAAGTGGAGGCAGAGTGAAAGACGAGGGCTCTGAAAGGTGTTTTTCTCAAGGTCAAGAAGCAGCCTTCTTTTAGGGGGGATTGTGGTAGTGCCACTTAGTAGAAGGCTTGTTTCCCAAGAGCCTCCCATGGCCCATTTGTCTCTGATACTGCTGTCCCCACCAGTCCTCATGCCTTATCTCCATCACTGGCTTTATCCCACCCACTTGAAATAAGCCCCCAAACAACTGTTCTTCTCATTGTACCACTACCCGTGAATCACCACCTCCTAGCTGTGACTGTTTCAAGAGACTCTTTCAGTTTACAACAGGCTCAAAGGTTTTACCAGCTTGGTATCAAGGCTTTTCTTAGAAGTGTCTCCCTACCCTTCATCTCCCAGCTGAGACTTCAGCGTATCCGATGCACGTCCCAAGGGGAGCGAGGGACTGCTGCCTGTTTCAACCCCGGGGGGAAATGTGAATCTCCAGAGGAGTGATAATTTATGGCCCTCTGAAAACTTTTCCAGGAAAGTGCAGAACTTCAGAAAATTAATAGGTAGGCATTGCTGGTGAAGACAAGTTTTTCTGAGTAACTTCTTAGAGACCCCTCTGTGCTGGTCTATGGCTCCCACTGATTCACCAGTTATATCCCTGCTGTGCCTGAGGACACCAGCCTGGTGCTCTGTGGCCGTTTCCATATTCAAATAAATGCATTTTTTTCTGTGCATTAGTTGCAGACATGGCAAGACATACCTCTCTACGCTCCTGCTTCTCCTGCTTCTCCCATGCTTAAACTCTTCTGGCTGTTCTCTTGTTGACTGACACCTCACCCCATTACATAAAGGCCCTCCAGACCTTCAAATCGCATCAGTCCCCAGCCACAAACCATCCAAATGTTACTGTCTGGAGGGTCTTTGGTGGTGAAGTACATTCCTGCCCTATCCTGAAAACTCCCTTTATAAATTATGGTAATGGCAAACAGGGGGAGTGAGGGCCAGAAAGACTCACTTGGTGGGTACAGCACTTACTGTCCTTTGCTGAAGTCTGGATGGAAAAGTCAGAGAGAAGTTATGAGGGAATCTAAGGGGACTGCAGCTCCCTCACCAGAATTTCCATTTCTATGTTCAACAACCCTGAAGATTACTTTAGCCCTTCGCTCATTGCTGCTCATATGAGAAGGAGGGAAGATGCTAAAGCTGGGGCACAGGCTCAGGTTTCAGGTACCCAAATGGTGATCATTTGATAGCTGTTCCTTCCTTACCAGGACATATTCCGCTTTGCCTTCTCCCTGCTTCCATGCTTCCTTTGCCCTTCTAGTACTACATCCCAGACCTGAGTTTCCAGACGCAGCGTGCTAAAAATACACACCAGCCAGTTTCTTGAGGTCTTCCAAAGCTGTCATTCACAATGGCAGTGCACCCCGCTGTGTTTGAGAACACAAGGTCTGAAATGGGGTGCAAGTCATCAGGTTCGCAGCAGGAGCTGGAATGATGCTTGTGCAAGTCACCTTCATCCAGCACCTGACCCCTTTAGCAATTTTGGGTGGCCTTTGCACCACTCAGGTGGGGGTCTGCTTCGAAAGACCTTTCCTGGACACTTGTGTGCCTGTCACCCTGGGATTTACACATAACTGCTGAACCATCATATCTTGTCTGTATTTATCCAGCTTTGCACTAAACCTGTAACATTTCATGTCAGTGCATGATCCAGTGAGACAGGAGGAAATTTATTCCAAAAGCTAAAAGGTTTCTATTTGCCAGAAAGTGCCAGAAGGCTTACTGGAGCATCTCTCCTACGAGGAGAGGCTGAGGGAGCTGGGCTTGTTCAGCCTGAAGAAGAGAAGGCTGCGAGGGGACCTAATATATACTTCTAAATATCTGAAGGGTGGGTGTCAGGAGGATGGGGCCAAGCTCTTTTCAGTGGTGCCCAGCGACAGGACAAGGGGCAATGGGCACAAACTGAGGCACAGGAGGTTCCATCTGAACATGAGGAAGAACTTCTTCCCTCTGAGGGTGACGGAGAACTGGAACAGGCTGCCCAGGGAGGCTGTGGAGTCTTCTTCTCTGGAGATGTTCAGGACCCGCCTGGACAAGGTCCTCTACATCCTGCTGTAGGTGACCCTGCTTCGGCAAGGGGGTTGGGCTAGATGACCCACAGAGGTCCCTTCCAAACCCTACCATTCTGTGATTCTGTGATTCAATATATCCCTGTGCCTGGCATACGCAGGACGAATTCCTCTTTTCTTTCCACCCTCTGCTCCACGGGACTCCCTCTTAAGCTATTTTGTGGTGGTATTGTGGACTGTGCACCATTACCAGGAGGTAATAATAGTAGCCACTGTTAAACAAGGTAGACATAAAACTGAACTCAGGGAACTACTTCAGTTCACAGTAGTAGTGACTGTCATTTTTAGGACTGCATAAACTATGCTACATGTTTTTGGAACAGAAGTTCTTGTCATGTTATCTCCGAGTGGTTTATTTATGCATTTAGCTTTCTTGTTTTATTTGGTGTTAGTTTACTACACTGAACACACCTGGAGCTGTTGTATAAGGCAGGCATGAAGGTATCTGAGCTCCTTGACTCCCTCCTGCGAAAATGACTCCCAACGTGTGTAGTGGATTTGGGAGAAGTGTCAGTTGCAGACAGATGACCCCTCTCCCTGCTGCAATGAATCAGACCAAAAAGGCTATTCTAAAAGAATTTTTTTGCTCTTGGACTGTTTCATACATCTTAGGAGTGCAGATGGAAGGACATTCAGTCTTCTCCTACTGGCTCCATCACACCCGTCTGGGAGGTAGGTGATTTTTGGTAGACTACCAGATCTTGTGTGTCACATTTGAATGCTTTGGGAGAGGGACTACACCTAGCTATCTGCCAGGATTCAGAAGTGTTTGAGGTTTGATAAGTTGCCTTCAGATGAATGCAGGATAGGTGGGGGTCTGTAGTGTTCGTTGTAGAGGTCGTTGAAGGCTGCAGCAATGTAATCATAGAATCACAGAATCACAGAATCACAGAATGGTAGGGGTTGGAAGGGACCTCTGTGGGTCATCTAATCCAACTCCCCTGCCCAAGCAGGGTCACCTACAGCAGGCTGCACAGGACCTTGTCCAGGCGGGTCTTGAATATCTCCAGGGAAGGAGACTCCACAACTTCCCTGGGCAGCCTGCTCAAGGGCTCCGTCACCCTCAGAGTGAAGAAGTTCTTCCTCATGTTCAGCTGGAACTTCCTCTGCTTCTGTTTGTGCCCGTTGCCCCTTGTCCTGTTGCTGGGCACCACTGAAAAGAGTTTGGCCCCATCCTCCTGACACCCATCCTTCAGATATTTATAGGCATTTATGAGGTCGCCTCTCAGCCTTCTCTTCTCCAGGCTGAACAAGCCCAGCTCCCTCAGCCTTTCCTCGTAGGAGAGATGCTCCAGTCCCCTCATCATCCTCGTAGCCCTCCATTGGACTCTCTCCAGTAGTTCCTCATCTTTCTTGAAGTGGAGAGCGCAGAACTGGACACAGTACTCCAGATGGGGCCTCACTAGGGTAGAGTAGAGGGGAAGGAGGACTTCCCTCGACCTACTGGCCACACTCCATCCTTTAAATTAATCCTTTAGATTAATCTCAGTGCTAATCTCAGGAGTGCTTCTACTCTGCGCTGGGAGAGACCCCCAGCAGCAATGAGGCTTTGGGCTTTATTTCCCTGTGCCATGGTGCACATGAGTTCATCCACTGAACTCACCTATGCAGCAGGGAAGAACTGCACTCATGATCACTTCTGTTTGCATTGCCCCCTCTCTGTCCCAAGAACCTCTTGTTCATGGGAAATACTGAGCCTGAGTTTGTTCATAGTTGATCACTATGGGGAAAAGCACTGGTGGGACAGCTTCTGTGTCAACTATCTCAGTGAAAGCTACATATGAGGGGGCTTTGAGGGGATCCCTTGCAAGACAGGAAGAAGAATCAGAGGCATGAGCTACCCAAAGGGTCAGAGGGAACAGAAATGGGCAATGGGTTAGATCATGTCCCAGACTTCACACTAACACTTCTAGCCCCATTCCTTCTCTCTTTCTGTCCCAGTACATACACAAGATGTTCTTGGTTTAGAGACACAGCAATTTCACTTGAAATGGCCTTGACCATGACTTACTGCCTATTTGTGGGAATGAGGCAAAGTACAACAAGGCATGACAGCACTCTGGCCAGCTTTTTTTGGAGATTCACCATGGCCCAAGAGCTAGAGCTGGCATGACCACCATCATATCCATCCAGTGAGACTGTGCCCACAGGGAAAACAAACTCACCCAGGCCTAATGCACACCTAACAAACTTCTGGCCATACTGAAACACCTGCAAGATCAACTAAAGGAGAAGGAGGGCCATTATCATTGACAGTCTTTGATGGCACTGGCTTGACAGTAGCCAGGTTTGAAGGAGATTCCATGGCTGCCACCTGTGTCAGTACCCCACTACAAACACAGTGGCCACTGGGTCTCTTGCATATATCTAGGAGATGCTCCTAAAGGGTTTTGTGTTAGCTGGATCCCTAGATTTGGGGGCCATGGCACTGGGACATGCACAAGGATCACATCTAGATATGGGCCTATAATATCCCACAAAATCTTTTTTGTCAGTTCAGGCAGCTTCTGAGTTACAGTGGTCAGTGTGATGGCTGGGAACAAGGGATGGAGTATCTAGGCTGACATAGATGCCATGAAACAGATTCAGATTAAGAAAAAAAAACACAAAAAAAGACTTTTTCTTCCGTCATCCAAGTATTTTCTGTAGGGCAGTATGACCTTAGTGCTCTATTTTACAGACTGTGGTAATGGACACATTTTATTGAGTGTATGGGCAACCAGCCATCAGTGCGGTCTAGAGGTCTGAAATCAAAGGGCAGAGAAGACAAGTAACCCTTATTTTGTTTACTTCCAGAGACACATCTTAGTGCTACAGGGGCACTATTTATTTTCTTGTGCTCAGGGGGAATTGAACTAGAACTTGGATTTTTTAATGGCTCTCTCTAAATAAACTTTCTAAAGCCTTAGACCAGAAAAGGCTGTTATGTGCATGTATTTTGACTAGACTCTTACTAATTCCATATGGCCCTAAGAAAAGAAGCTGATTTAAAAATATTCATTAAGAGAACTGTGACTAATCTGAGCCGACCTAATTAACCCAAAATGTCCTGTGTGGAAATTGTTATGAACGCTGAATAAAAGGCCCAGGCTGAATTCACATAAATTTGCTGTCTGCACTTTCATTCCCAAAGAAGCAGTCAGTTCTTCAAGTGTTGTTTCTGGATTGGTATTCAGAGCTTACACCTTGCCAATGACATCTTCCTGCAAGGAAGATAAATGCTTTCACCTCACCATTGAAAAAAGAAGTTGTGCTCTTGACAGCAACAAATCCTTTTTACACTTGGTAATATAAGCAGGTTTCATCTACATGTGATGTCTTCACAGAAAGCAGTTGCCCTCAGCTCCACTATAATTGGGGGAGATTCAGTCAATATAGTCCGTGCAGCATGGTAGAGCTGGGTACAATTCCTTTTGTCATTAAGAACAGACATCTCAAAATAAAGTGGGTCAGCTGGACCCTGGAGTACCTTTTTTTTTTTTCCTCACTGGAAACAGGGAACCTCTAAGCAAGGAGCTCTGGTATAGATGGTTATATGACAGGATTCACAAGATGGATGAGATGAATCCTGCCCTACATATCAGGACTCAGTAACTCCTGGGCTTTCAAGCTGTTGCTCACACCATAGAAGGACACGGGGCTACTGGTTAGGGAGGAATCTTGTCCATGAGGAAGCAGGTTTGCACCTTGCCAAAGAGATGATAGCAGAAGATCAGGGAGGTGAGGAGCAGGATGCTGTTTAACACACTGCACAGTACGTTTTATGTACAGGGAAGGGGAACTGGTGGAGTCAATAGAGATGTGTTAAAATAGCCTGAGAAAGTGACTTTCACAATGCTGTATGTGATGGATGCACAGATAAATGCCCCGGGGAAGACATGAGAGACCTTGGCACACTGGTTTAACAGCAGGGGCCAGTAGGGTGAGAATGTACAGTTATTATTCAAGGCAAATCTGCAAAACCAAGGCAGATCAGAGACAGATATAATCTGAAGCTGATAGACATTCAGTGTCTATATAAACAGTTGAGAAAATGGTGTTCACCACAGACAATAAGGAAGGAGACAATAGAAAATACTATGTTGGTTTGCTGGTGTTCAGAGTTTTCAGCTGAAGCATACAGGAGATAGAGGAAGTCCTGGGATAAAAATTGAAAATTAGCTTAGTTTGAGCAGGCAATGGGACATTTATGGGTCGATGACAAAGAGAAAGCATGAGATATCCATGTGGAAAGTAGCTGACAAAGAGGAGTATTTTTGTGGTGACCTTGCATAAAAATGGTTGTTGAATGTGTGTCTGCAGGTGAATTTTTCTGGAGAAAAGTGGAGAGAAGGGGTCTGGGGATCCTCCACAAAATTAAAATATTGAGGTCAGAGTCTAGAAACTGAGAAGAAATGAGAAGAAACAAAGTTTTAAAACCAGGAAAGATCTTAACTCTGTAATTGTAAATAATGCAGAAAGGAGACAGATGAGATAAATAGCAACAAATAGGCAGTCCCAGATCTATCCGTTCCCTGAAGATGCGGGACACACCAAGTTCAGAGTATGAACATGAACTTGGAATGGCGTTTCTTTTTTAGGGAGAGATTATTGACCAGGAAAAATTGACAAAAATGCTCTTTGTGCTCTCCCGCAGAAAATGCAGGCTAAAACTACTTTCTTCGAGAAATAATCTCCCTGTTATTGTAATCACTGACTAGAAGCATTTGTGGTGCTGAATTGTCCCTCCCTAGCATAGGACAACATGACGAATGATGCTTGTTTGAGCAGGAAACAGTGGAGGAGACACGCTCTGCTGGTATTGATGCATCACTCGTGTAGCCCTGTAGTTAAGGTTCCTGAATATTTTAGGGCAGGTACTCTTGAATTATAAAGTTATCTTGCTCCTCCAGGGTGATGCCTCTGTAAGGGCATCACCCACAGACAAGGGGACTTCATTCCACAGCTAACCCATCCTATTTTAAACATGAGACTCGATCCCAGTCTGCAGATGTTACTTCACTCACATGTGAGATGAGCATGTGTGAGTCAGGCTCCCTTGAGAGAATTCTCTCCTTTGGGGACAAAATTGCAAAGGATTCCTGAAAAGAAATCCCATTCTTTGTTATGGAGCGACACGGATGAGAAAGAGCACTGTGGGTAAACTCTGCTAACTTGGGTTTAGGTGAGCTTTTTCTTTTTTCCCCCAAGGTTGACTAGATAAAAGCATCTGTCAAAGAAGGTTGGGGGGGTGGGACTCTGGGTGAAACAGTATCACGCACCACCGAGTGCAGCGTTAACTGGTGTCATGTATGAGGCTGGATGAGTTAAGAGATATAGGTGAGTGCGATATCAGGAGGAGCAGTAAAGCAGCACTTCTCTAAAAGATGCCAGCCACCCCATCCTTCCCCTGTTTCGGTGTGGAAAGAGCATCTGGCTGGGCTGGAGGGATGCCAGGGAGATCAGTACAGTCCTGCATCATGTACCAAACAGAGTAAGGGGCAAAGACAGGCTTCCTCTTTTTTATATCTTTATCCTTTTTGTTTGACAATAGCCTGGGTAAGCTCTGCTTGGGAAACAACAATAGTAATGCTTACTCTATTAATAGTAATACTATTAATTCACAGTAATAGTGGTAGTAATAGTGAAATAATAATAATAGTAGCAATAATAATAAGAGCTTTCTTCAGTGTTTGTGAGAAAAAGTAAGCTCTTAAGCCATACCGTCCATTTAGAAGCAAACAAATGATTTTTTATCTTTTTTTCTGCCTTTTTTTTTTTGTTTGCTATTCCTAGACAGCCAGCTGTTGGAAAGTGCAGTCCATTGTGCTATTTTGAGAAGGTGCAGTGATTCTGATTGTCCTGAAGTTGTTCAGTGCTTGCCCCTCTTTCTGGGTGCAAACTGTTATCTTTGCAAAAAGAACATAATGTAATTGATGGCATTTATGTGGATTGGTGGGCTTGTGTATTGAAAATGTGTTGATCTTTCTTTAAAAAGGTTAATAAATGTGGAGAAATGGGATTGAACGTAGCCTGTGTTTCAGCTCTGTATTCCTTGTTGGCCAGGGACTTCAGCCTGTCAAAAAGCCTAAACACATCCAGGCATGCGTAGCTGAATAATGTAACTGCAACTCCCGACAACACTGTTAGGAAGCCTATAAATGCCTCTTTCTGAGATCCTTGTTTGCAAAAACATCTCATCATCCAGTTTTTACTAGGTGATATGAGGTGAGGCTGCAGAAAAACATAAGTATCTGGAGTTTATCAAAGGTGGGATAAACTGGTAGGGTTTCTATGTGATGAGATTGTCTTCTTCCCTACACCCATCACCATTTTTCTTTTCTTTTCTATTCTATTCTATTCTATTCTATTCTATTCTATTCTATTCTATTCTATTCTATTCTATTCTATTCTATTCTATTCTATTCTATTCTATTCTATTCTATTTATTTTCCTTGGCTGACGGTGTAAATTTGGGCTGCTCACTAAGGACAATTATCCACTGTCGAGGACCCAAAGAACAAAAACTTACACTGCAAGCTCATTGGGGCAGGAACTGTTTATTCAGTGTATCCCATACAGTATGTCACACAGCGAGGCCCTGACACGGTTGAGACTGTCAGGAGTAATAAATAAATCAGTATTAATCATCGTGAGCAGCAGCCACCTTGGGATGAGAAAATGATTCATTACTCCAATCTGCTGAATTATTCACTCTTTGGTGCAAAAATGGCATGAAATATGAGCTTTAAGGATGTGGACATTTTTAGCGTGATAGGGATTTTATTCTGGCATTAGAGGTAAACTACATCTGGCATAAAATTTCTATCTGAAATTTGTGATGAATAGTGTGGGAGTATTTTTATCGAATAACGTATTTTATTAAAAATATCCCTTCTTTTGTCTACACCTTTTTTTACATTCTAACACAGAAATAAGTTGTTTAAGTCTTCCCCATCCAAAAGTATATTCAACACCATGCAGCATAAAAAGAATTTAAAAATGTAAAAGAGTTGAAATCTAAATTTTTATTATGATTTTTTTTCAAAAAGGGAAATAAATATTTGTTGAAAAGAAGAGTTTCCCTGTAAAATCAGACATTTTCTGGCCAAGTGCAGTATAAGCTTCTAGGAGTAAGAGGTTTTTTTAAAGGTATTGAGGAATGATCTGAATAGGAAAATTTGGAAGAAGTTCAGTAAGGAGAGTGCCAGGAAGCACATGGGTGAAAGCTAATATCTTCTGCACTAGTCTCCAAAGCAAAATTCTGCAGAAGGTTCTCTTGTTCCCAGAAAATTAGGTTGTACTTAATGTTATGGTCTGGCTACCTTCACCTAAGAGGCCAGTGAGAATATGAAGCACAGAAATGTATTTTGAGGTATTTCTTTTTAAAAACAAGTTTTAACTTAAATTTCCCCTTCAGTTTGTCACTGCAGATCTTTTGGAGCATCATGGCTTATCACTTCTTGAATGATTCTTTGCCTCAATACTGCGGTTCGTACTGAAAATATGATATGGTGATTCGTACGTTCATGTGTCTTATGAGGCAAAAAAGAGAGAAAAGATTTCAGACAGGAAGACACGTAATTTAATGAAAATAAAAAAGAGGATCTCATTCAGAGAGATCAAAACAAACAGCACGAATACCTTCTTTTTTGTCAGTGCCCATTTCAATAGCTGGAGCATTGACTGAGAGGACAGCTACCAGTGCTATCAGTGCTGTTTATCTCATGCAGATAGGTTACTTGAGCTCTGATAGAAGACAGATTTATTTTGAGTGAATTATTGTATTTCTATCATCTGATTCTTGGATAATAATGATAGTAATAGTTCTGGCCACTTTGATATCTATTTCTAACTCTAGTATCATCTTTCTTGAGGGCATTTTTGACTAAACGATATTGGTTTTACTGCCTGTGTAGGAAATAAAACCACCGTACACAAAGAGCAATGCAAATTAAATAAAATGAACCAATAAAGTGCTTTAAAACCTTTACCTTATTGGAAGTATTTAGGGATGAGAATGAATTAGGATATTGGTTTTCCTGTCCACCCCAGTCTTTCCAAAGACTGCCAGCAGGGGATACACCTTCAAGCATGTAAATGAATGCCAAAGTAATGAGATCCCATTAATATTATTAAATTACCCAGAAAATGCTATTCGTCACTGTAAACTCATTTAGCAGAGAAGAAACTCAACCAAATTACTGTAGGGTCCTTGGCAGTTACCCAATAACCATTATGAATAAGGCTAGGTCCTGACAGCTTATTGACACCGATGCTGCTCTCAGAAGCTCCCCACACCCCATCCTCAAATTGGGCTTCAAGGAGGATTGTTGTGTCTTGAGGAAAAGCTGCACGGAGAGGAGATCCACCTCCAAGAGGACAGACAGAAATGGGCATCCCTTTGCTCCTTCTATTCAACCAAGTGGTCCCTTCTCACCTTTGCCCAGCAGGTCTAGCCCTACACACAACCCTTTTCGTTCAGACAGCTGGAGGCTGTGGGGTACAGAGGAAGGAGCACAGCCATGCAGCTTCATCCATCCGCTGGAGCCCAGATGATAAATTAGCGCAGACACAGCAGACTGATTAGCATAACTCATAAAATCCGGTGAAGTCACAGAGCAGGGCATGGAGAGGAACCCACAAAGGAGAAAGAGAAACCTTAAATTAAAATCAGGCTATGTAAGCATGAAAGTTCACCTTCCAACCTGGGTGAACACCCCAGCATCAATCAAACTGCTATTCCAGCAGAAAGTACGGCATGTGAGAAAGTGAATGCTGGCATTTTTTTTAAATTCTCTCATACTCAGTTGGTTTTGCAGGCATTGAGTTCCCCAGTGCTTCCCCCTTGAACTTCCAAGGCAGTACACGATATGCCTGGGACTGGTGGTCCCTCACCCTTGGTGGTAGCACAGTCCTTTCAAAGAACACGCTGCATCTCAGTCCAGGTAAGGACCAGAAGCATTTGTTGTTGAGATACTGACAGAAATGGTGGGACATGTTCTGGGCAACCTGTTGCTTCTGCTTTGGGTAGCCCTAACAGATCAACACAACTTTCTGGTCTATTGCATAGAGATATCTGTCTTTTCCAGTTTTCTATTTCTAGGTTTCTTATGGCCTCTGTATTTTTCAGGATAATTGTTCTCTTTAAAGAAATCCTCTGTACAGATCTATTGAGCAAAAACTTTTGCTTTAACTTATACCCATTTAAGCTAAGTTATTTCCAAACTCTCCTTTTGTTATGGAGATACAACTGTAGGAAGAGGCTGACAGGAGCTTACAGCTTATGCAGTGACTATCCACCCGTCTTCCTGAATTAGAAAATACTTCACTGAATTCAAGAGTGAAGGGCTAAAATTTGGTCTAAAATGAAATACAGGGCATGAGGCTAGAAGAAATTTTCCTAAACTTGCTGTGATAATGTAAAGCTGACAGTAGATGAGGAAGTGGAAATCTTTTAGAGACTTCATCCTGAGGTCTACAAAGAGGATTGAGGCTACCCTCTGAGAAAGACAAGGATTGACAGGAGTCCAGATCTGTATTTTGCACAGTGGCAATCTTTTGCCACTCTCTTCCTCATCTGACTTGCTATCAGTGGCTTTAAGGTGGCCAGCAATTACTGGAGTAATTGCAATAGCCACTGTTATGCTTGCTCAAAATAATTACTCTTCCCAATGTATCTTTGTTGAAACACTGAGATATACCAGTGAAAAATACAAGTGCTCATTATCAGTACTGGTGTTTATTAGGCACAGTTTGATATCTGGGCATAATTTGATTTAGCTTGGCAAGGTTTAAAAACCAGCTAGCTGAAAATGCCTGTCCAAGCTCTTCTCATTTCCTGCTTGCTAACTAATTATTATGGACTGGTGATTTTACACTGAAACACATCTGGTGACATACAGAAATGATGTATATAATTCATAACAAACCATTTGGTCCGTTTATCTACTTAAAACCGGCCCACAAAGAGATCACAGTTTTCTGAAGAGCAACATATTTGCCATGCGCTGCCTGCCAATAACTCTTGGTTTCTAGACAGTTCATGAGCCGTTGGCTGTGACCATTGAATATTTTGGCCTATGCCCATTTTGGAATGACTGTGCTGCTTTCATCTGTTCTTGGAACGGAACCCGTTCAAGGTCTGGCTAGTATTTAGGTGGGAGACTGCTTAGGAATCCTGGATGCTCTACTAACAAGCCAAAGAAATTGAGGTAAATAGCAGAAACCGAATCAGAAAGCTGGCACCTAACCTGTGTTGACAAATGAGGACAGAATAAATCAGAATCCAGTTGCTTTTAATTAATGCTCCAACCCTCAGAGTCATTCTGTTCCCAGCCTGTCAGCCTTAGCATTATATATTGTTACAGGGCAATGTTCTGGGTGGAGATTAGCTAGTTAAGGGAAGAAACAGGCTTAAAATGCTAATTTTGGCATTATTTAATAATGTCATAATAATAATAATGATGCTATAATTTTTGGCTTTATATAATTTTCTCTGAGATCGTGTTAACATAAATGAACTCATGCACAGATATTATATGACAGCCCTTAATATTTGTGCTGCTATCAAAAATACCAATATATGACTCGCTTCACTTAGTCCTCTGAACATATCCACTACCTTTGGGTGACCATTTGGGACATCTTCAAAGTGATGTTTCTAACCGATGTTGAGCACTCAGATTGAAAAATAAATTAGGCTTTGCATTCAACTTCTGCAATAAACAGCAATCTGAGGTGATTTTACTTACATTTGAGTGAATATCAATTTTTTAAAAGGTTTTCAAGCAAAATGACAGGTGTGGAAACATATGCTGTCTCAGATCAAAGATGTCCTGGTCAGGACAAACTCACTGAGACAAAATGAGAAGAAAAATCAGTCAGGCATAGAAAAAGGATTTTTTTTTCCCTATTACTTGTTAATTAATACTCAGGTTTTGTCTGGAAGACTTTTGTGCTTGTTTGGAGGTGTCTTATGCAAGTGTATCTTGATTCTGATGTAACCAGGGTGTTTTCATTATCTCTGTAATGACTGAATATAGCTAATTAGATAAAGATTCATAGACTCATACAAGCCTTAGAAGAAAAGATAAGAGAATAGGGGTCATTAGCTCACTTTTTTTTCAACACTTTCTTAAACTTTACGGGTTCCTCCTGTATCAAGACCAATAGCATACGTTTACTGGAAGCATCCTGCCTGAGAAAGCAAATAGATCTGCTCTGAAAACATCAGGAGATGAGATTCTGCTTCTTCCCTAGATAGTTTGTTTCAACGATTAATCACCATTAATAATGTGTGCCTTGCCTCTAATTTGGATTTCTCTGCCTTCGGCTTTCTGCTTTTAGTATTTGTTTTGCCTTTTCTGCTAGATTAAAGAAACTTGTACACACACTATTTCCTCTGATGCAGGTAAGTGTATGCCACAACCTGTATATTTTTTTTGATAAACAGCGTGACCTCTTTATGTCTCATTTAATAAGGAAACTTTCTCTACATCTTAACTTCTAGTGCAGTATTATCCAGAACTTCCAGTGACCTTTTGAAAAGGATGGACAACAAAGTGATGCAAATTCAGCAGTGCCAGCTTGACCAACTCTATCTGCAAATATAGCATTGCTTTTCTCTCCCATTCACTTCTCCCTTGGTTGTCCAGCCAAAGGCCGCTCTTGCCACAACATTGTGTCAGGAGGTCATGGCTGAATGCCATTCAGCTCCCAAAATTGTGCTCACAGCCCCTGTGAGCTAGAAACCCGCTTTCTGTTCTGTAGGCATGGCCTGTGCTCCTTGTTCTTGGCATTTTTTGGATGCAGCTACATTTTACTGGAATGGGTACAGCTGACTGCCTAGTCCAGGCTGCCTTATAGGACTGATCCATCCCCATCACCTACCACTGCTTCCCAACCTATTATTGTCTACAAATTTGATTATAATTAATTTTATATTTGTTTGTAGGCTGCTGATGAAAATACAGGATCAGCGGAGGTCTAAGGCTGATCCCTGCAGAATCTTGTTGGAAGCAGGTCTGTCAAATAATGATTTCCCACTGTCTGTCAGTCAGCTGTCTTATAATCCATTTCACATGGTAATGATACAATTTGGGTCTGTTTTATAATGTCAGTGTCATCCATCACTTGAGTCTTCATCCATACAGGTGTTCAAAACCTGATGGGACGTGGTCCAGGGCAACCTGCTCTACCCGACCCTGCTTGAGCAGGTAGTTGGACTAGATTATCTCAGGAGATCCTTTCCATCTTGAATGACTCTGTTTCTGTGATCACTAAGCCAAATTCCTTAAAGATGTCTGTATTTCCTCCCAAATAACTTTGCTTTAGCAAATACCCTGAAAGAATGAAATCACTGAGTTTTTTACAGTGCTTCTTTCCCAAAGAACTGTGTTGACTGACACTAGTTATATGCCCACCTTTCTGTTCTTTACCAACTAAAGACTGTATTGCAATGTGTTTAGGAGTGATCTCAGGTTAAGCAGTCTATGATATCAGGTTTGCTCTTTTAGGATGTGAGAATAGCCTTAACCCTTATTGAGCCTTCTGAAATGTCTCTGGGAATCCAAGGTGTATGAAAACTTAACATTACGAAGGCTGAAGATCTCAACAAGTGTTCAGATCTCCTAATACAGAACAGAAATATTTATTCAACTCTTATCCTTCTTCTATACTGCCATTAGCTGAAGATGGTTAGATGGTTGTTCTTTTGCATTCTTGGCTTTGTTCTCATTCTTGTATATTTAAAAACCTTCCTTCCACAGTCCCTAATTCCTGACATTTTGGGATTTCCCCACCTTACTTATTCTTTCTGAAAACTTTAATTATCCTTTTCTGTTTGCCCTCTGTGATCTGGGATTTATAAGTAAATAAATAAAGGTCAAGTAAAGCAGATAAAAAAAAAAAAGAGCAGATAAAAAGGCCAAGGGCAAGGTCCTGGACCTGGGTCAGAGCAATCCCCAATATCAGTACAGACTAGGTTATGAATGGATTGTGAGCAGCCCTGTGGAAAAGGACTTGAGGATACTGGTGGATGAAAATTTGGACATGAGCTGACAATGTGCTCTTGCATACCAGAAAGCCAACCATATTCTGGGCTGCATCAAAAGCAGTGTCACCACGGGATTGAGGGAGGCGATTCTGCCCCTCTGCTCTGCTCTGGTGAGACCTCACTTGGAGTACTGCATCCAGCTCTGGAGCCCTCAGCACAGGAAAGACACAGACCTGTTGGAGTGGAGGAGGAAGCCACAAAAATATTGTGAAGAAAGGAACACCTCTCCTATGAGGAAAGGGTGAGATAGTTGGTTTTGTTCAGCCCAGAGAAGTGGAGGCTACGGGAAGACCTTATTGGGGCCTTTTAATACTTGGGGCTTATAAGAAAGATGGAGAGAGACTTTTTACCAAGGCCTGAAGCAACAGGACATGGAGAAATTATTTTAAACTGAAAGATGGTAGATTTAGGTTGGGCATAAGGAAGAAATTTTTTATGATGAGGGTGGTGAGACACTGGAACAGGTTGCCTAGAGAAGTTGTGGATACCCCACCCCTGGAAGTGTTCAAAGTCAGGTTGGATGGGGCTTTGAGCAACCTGATCTAGTGAAAGATGTTCCTGTCCATGGCTGGGGGGGTGGACTAGATGTTCTTTAAAGGTCCATTCCAATCCAAAGCATTCTGTAATTCTATGAAAAATACAGAAATGCATATTTTTTCATCTTCATTAAAAAAAATACATGTATACACAGAAGAAGTAAAGAAGTAAAAAGACATAATAAATGCACACAGACATGCCTATATATAGATACTTCTACTTGAAGTTTTCACTTTGTCATAAAATTATAATGGCTTTTTAGTCAAAGTTATCCTCTGCCTTGATTGTGGATGCTTGGCTTTTGGCCAGCTAATAAATTATTCCTAAAAGACTCTCAGTTTTCATTCACAATTTCTTGTCTACATTCATGTCAATTTATCTCAAAATTTTTCTCAGCTTTGAGAAGTTAGCTCTTTTAGTTTACAAAGCACACATTTCATGTTTGAGACTGTCCTTTCTATGCCCAGAATAAATGTAATCACCACAGGGAAAGTTATACCAAGAAGGGAGAAGAAAATTATAAGTCTACAGCATGGATTTTTTTCAGCTTTGGATGGAATTTTCAAAAGTTTCTAAATTACCTGGAAGAAATTATCATAGATCTGTTGCAGGGAGACATACAGCATAGTTAGAATTCCTAAAATGTTATAAGCAAGTCTGGTTTGGTGTTTTGCTCTGTTATGTGTAACTGATTGCTAAAAATTAAGCTCAGATTTCGGTGGATTTTAAGGGAAACACAACTGGTATGTATTTGTCATGCTCAGATTCTTAAAATCGGGAAACTTGCTTTTTCTGATGTTTAGGAAATGCTTCAGCATGCAAGAAATCATCAGGAGAGGAAAAGTGAAAATAGAGGGAAATTAAACTCTGTGCACTGAGTAGCATTTTTACAGCGCCAGTGTCCCATTGCCTCTCATTGTGATCCGGCATTCAAAAATCTTGAAAAAACATCAAGCCTGTCGCCAATGTTTTCAGATATCAGCTGGGATTTTCAGCGTCAAAGATGCTCACAGAGCTTGTTCTGCTTCTCTGTTTGCTGACAAAGAGCTCTGGACAAACTCTTTTGTTTGAACTGACAACATATTCAGCAGTGTATGCAAGCGATTCATTATCATATTATTAATGTTTCCCTCTAGGTCATTTGCATGGAAATTACTCACGCAGAGTATCTGCAAATTACCTTGAAGATAAGCCTCTGAAGCCTTCTATCTCCCCTCATTCCCCAGAACTTTATAGCCACATGGCATGTGGCAATGACCACTGGAGAATCAAGCAACCAGTTGGCTCTCACTGTCAAAAAGTTGATGGCCTTTTTTCTTTTTTTCCTGTAGCTCTAAATGATATCTTGTCAATGTCAGGAGATCTCAGCTATAAGTTGGAGCTGGATAAAGTAATGCTCTTCCTGTGGGGATGGGGTGCTGTTTGGATTGAAGGCTGCTCCTGCCAACTGCGGTAATGTTGTGATGGGGTAATCCCCATCTCATAAACCCAAAAATTCATTCCCCAGATGGAGAGAAGCCACCACAACAACCAAGTCATCATCAAGGCTGGATTTGTGCTTATAGCCAACTAAGAGTTATACCATTTGTTAAGACAGTCAAGTAGATTTTCTCAGTATCTGTTAGAGGTGGAATGATAACTCCCTAGGGTGATTCATCCCACCATAAACTGGGAGGGGGATCAGATGTGGGGAGAAAGGAAAATGAATCACCTTTATAGGTGCTGATCTCGTTCAGTTGAGTGATGAAGGAGTCAAGACCAGGTAGCTTAGTGGGTGCCCACTTCCTAGGTAGGTGTGATGAAGCCAAGCCTAATTGCAGGTTGTCTGCAGAGAGCCGACACCACTATTATTAAATTGGTCACAATGCACGCAGCTCCTGGGCATAACTGGTTGTGGACAACATGAAAGATTCAGAGTGTTATTGTTAGAGCCAGCCACCGGTTACTCCCTTAAAATGGAAAAAAGGCCATTTTAACACCCACAAACATTCCCATGTCTCTCTTGTCCTGATGATACACCTCCTTTTTTGGTGTTTTGTTGGGTTGTGGATGGTGGGTTTTTTAATAGCTTGGCTGTGCATCCTGACAAAGTACCAAATGATTTCAATCCCAGAAATTAACTTCTGCTCCCTCATGATTCCTGGGAACTCATTTTTTTTCCCTCCGAGTGAATCTCATTCCAGACACCTGCAAGACAGCGAAAGGGAGACAGGGTCCATTGCCCAGCATTATCAGAACACATCACAGAGCTGCCTAACACAGGCTTCACTGTTATGAAACATCTCCTCTACCCCTTCCTCTTTCTAAAAATCAATGTGTCCATTTTCCTCCTCACTGACCACCTCCTTTTACCCCTGTTGGAAAGCTTTTTTTCTCTCTCTTCCTTTAGTTCCCAAACCTTTTTGTAGGAAATTACTATCCTCTACAGTCGAGACTTCAGTCTGCTCCAGTCACCTCCTGTTCGGTTTACTGCAATAGCTTGCATGACCAACTGCTTTATTTTCTTAAACTTTCTCCACTTTTTTTGAGGATGCCAGCATTTTTAATTCTCCAGCCAATCACTCTTTTCAAAATCCAGTCTCTGGCTTCCTCCTTACAGTATCACGGACTCACAGAATGTTTGAGGTGGGAAGGGACCTCTGGAGGTCATCTGGTCCAACTTCCCTGCTCAGGCAGGGCCACCTAGAGCTGGCTGCCCACGGCTATGTCCAGAACACTTTTGAATATTTCTGAGAAAGGTTACTTCACAGTATTTCTAAGAATGAATACTTAAAAACCTCTCAAAGCAATCTTTGCCAGTGCTCAGTCACCCTCACAGTACAAAAGCATTTTCTGATGCTCAGAGCAACTGTGTTTCAGTTTGTGGCCATTGCCTCTGGTCCTGTCACTGGGCACCACTGAAAAGACCCTGGCTACGTTGTCTTTGCACCCTCCCTTCAGGTATTTATATACATCAATAAGATTTCCCCTTGAGCCTTCTCTCTTTCAGGCTGAACAGACTCTCCTCATGGGACAGATGCTCCAGTACCTTCATTGTATCTGTGGCCCTTTGCTGGACTCTCTCCTGTATGTCCCTGTCTCTCATATTGGGGAACCCAGAACTGGACATAGCACTCCAGATGATAGAATCATAGAATCATAGAATCATAGGTTGGAAAAGACCTCTAAGATCATCAAGTCCAACCATCAGTGCAACACCACCATGCCTACTAAGTCTGATAAGGGGGGAAGGATCATCTTCCTCTACCTGCTGGTAGTGTTTTTTTCAAATGGAGCTGAGGATACCACTTGCCACCATTTCTGCAAGGGCACATTGCTGGCTCATGTTCAAGCTGGTGTCCACCAGGATCCTCAGGTCCTCTTCTGCCAAACTGCTTTCCAGCTGGATGACTGCCAGCATATATTCCTGCATGGGGTTGTTCCTCCCCAGGTGCAGGACTTTGTATTTCCCCTTGGAGAATGTCAAGAAGTTCCTGCTGGCCCATTTCTCCAGCCTGTCCAGGTCCTTCTGGATGGCAGCACAACCCTCTGGTAGATCAACCATTACTTCCAGTTTTCTGCAAACTTATCTCCTTTTAAGTTCTTCCTCTGCACCTCAGCCTACTTATACAGATACCTCTGTTTCGATTTTTCTCTCCCAAATATGAGCTCTCTCTCAGTGCTTCTTTCTTGTCCTGGCAGCCTGTGCAGGTCTGGGTGTGATAACTTACCATGATGGGTTCTGCTCAGCTAGACTTAATCATCTCAGACTGCATACTTAAGCCTGTCATTTCTTCCCTTCTCATGACTTTTGAGTCCATTTGCCAATTTAAGTGAAATCTGACAGAAGGAAAATGGATGGACTTCCAGGTAGAGAAGAGTGGCAAAATTAGTAGTTCCACTTGGAAAATGGTCCTGGCTATTGCAGACATCAAATGTCTGCCTGACATCCAATGGGTTGAATTCGAACTACAGTTTTAGCATAATCATCTAAGCCATCATGAGATGCAGTTTCGCAGGAACCTAGGTTTCAGTATTTCCCGTGTTCATGGAATCAGTGGGCTCTTCATACAATATCTTGAATTTGCTAATTCATGAATTCCACTTCTGTCTTTCAGAGATGTGCTGGTTTTGGCTAGTGTAGAGTTAATTTTCTTTATAGTAGCTAGTATAAGGCAATGTATTGGATTTATGCTGAAAACAGTGTTGATGGTAACACAGAGATTATTTAATTTTGTAAGCAGAGCTTATACAGAGTCAACGCCTTTTCTGCTTCTCACACCACTGCACCAGCGAGTAGCCTGGGGGTGCACAAGAAGGTGGGCGGGGAAACAGATGTGACAGCTGACCCAAAGTGACCAGAAGAATATTCCATCCCGTATGACATCATGCTCAACATATAAAGCGAGGGGAAGAAGAATAGCCTGCCCTGCTTTCCTGGAGATGGTTGAACACCTGCCTGCCAATGGGAAGTAATGAATTAATTCCTTCTTTTGCTTTGCTTGTGTTCATGACTTTTGCTTTACCTATTGAACTGTCTTTGTCTCAGCCTATGAGTTTTCTCACATTTACCTTTCTGATTCTCTCCCCCGTCCCATTGGGAGAGAGTGAGCGAGCGGCTGTCTGGTGGTTAGTTGCTGGCTGGGATTAGACTGCAACAGGGAAGAATCTCAGCTTTTGCCCTGTGGACCACAGACCGTGTAGTGCTGGAGCCAAAGCATCCCCCTGTACTCTCACAGCAACATTGACAACCTAATCCAATGCTCATCAGCTTTGGACCCAGCATCTGTAAGTTTGATTTCTTGTTGCCACTGCAAAGTTAAGAATAACTTCATATTTTGAAACAGGCATGACTTCTGGATTAGTTAAATATTTTGGATGGACAGTGAATCACCTTCATTCAACGTTTTCAGTTCCTGTGTCTGGGGAAGAGTTTAACACACAGAGGTTAACATGAGACAAGAACTTTCTCAATTTCCCAAATAACCAGCATAATTTGGTAATTTGTCTGTGGAGATCATGAGTTGAGTTCAATGGTATGTTCTACACCTGACTAATTATAGCTAATTAATCTGCCTTTAGAGCCAAAAAAAAAAAAAAATTAAGCACAGTATTTTTCTTGGAGCCCAAACATGTATGGTGTCCCTTGAAGAATCTAAATCTTTTAAATTGCCTCTAGTCTTGCCAAAAAGAAAGCTGTGTCTTTTACAGGGACTGAGGGTAGCATTTGTCTGCCTTCTGAACACAGTGCAGAGGCACTGCTTGGTGTGAACCTTCTCATCCTGGAGGAGATGCCTACAATAGGTCATCTAATACCTTAAAAATAGTTTCTCTGCATTGATATAGAAAGGTCTGATCTGTTGCAGGCTAGGCACAGTTTGTGAGGATCACAGCTCCATGCCAGCTAATAAGGCTTTGTTATAGTATTGCCAACACCACATTTACCAGTGTGCTTTTTTCTGCCTTCTTCATACAACAGCATCTTTCCTTGTTTGTGGGGAGGGACTTCATAAGGAAAATCCCTCCGTGCCACTTCACATTATGGAAAGGCTGGAATAATTAGATGTTTTCAATATCTGTCTATGTTTCCTCACAGGTAAGGACCTCTGTTTAAGGTAAAGCTTCCTATGGTCTTATGTTCCGAGCTTTGCTGCTTGAGCCTTCTGCTGGTGACATCTCTGATCTCAATGCATTAAGATCACTGCTCCCCAGATGCTTACTGGCTTCTGTTTTATTTAGTGCGCCTGGATGGTTTTCTAGGACTACATCCAAGGTAGTCTCTGACCTTGCTGGTCCTTCAGCTAGCTGCAGTGTACACAGAGCCCTCCAGAAAGACGTGGTCGGTTCCACAAGCCTTCCTGTAGAATGTGTCTGGTGCACTAAATTTCCCCACGCTCACTCTTTTTGACAGGATACACATACAGGGATGCAACAGTGACACATTTTTTACAGATGCCTATGTAAGGCCAAGAGTAGGTTCTCACATTCATAAAATTAGAACAGCATACCCTCAGGGAGGCAAGAAACTCATTTATTTTGCCTTTCTTTATCATTATTTTATCTGATCTCTCCTGTTGGTCCCTGAGACAGTAATGTGCATTTCAGCCATGTCTTCCACCCTGGGAATCTCAAAGTATCATGCCAACATGAGTGAATTCAGCCTCCTGCCATGTCAGCAAAGGTTGTTATTTTCAAGTTTCTGTTGTCCGTATTACTGGGCTTGCTTGGCGAGCAATACTCTTCTCCACATTGAGGAATGAGCCATATGTTTTTAAGGAGAAAGAGATGTGGGCTTGAAAGAGAAAATAGCCACAGTGGAGGGAGGAGATAGCTCAGCTAAGATTAAAAGTACCAATCCAGTTACTGACAGCAGTGTAGCAACACAGACTCTGCCTGAGCTCGTTATGCCTGTGTCTAAAGCCTCACAAATCAGCATGGGGCAATTTGCTCTGTATTTTTGCCAGGTGGGTCATTGCACAAGAACTAAGAACAGTCCTTGGGAAGAAGAACTGGAGGCTTCCCTGACAGGTGGATACCGACCGGTTGGCTCAGAGCTTTAGAGGGCTTTTTATGTGAAACCTGCAAAAAGACTGTTCCTCTGCCAGTGTATTTTATGATGAGAGTGGATACCACATAGATGTATAGTCTGTGCTAGATGCTGATTATCAATGAGGAGTTGTAATACATGGCATTATAGGATCTACCTCCCTTTCTGGATACTAAACAGAAAAGCCCAGGAGAAAATGAGTAATATTATAAATGCTGTAGAGTTTCAGTTGTCCCATATACCAGGCTACACATTGCTAGATAGGAGTAAAGAGAAGTATTTCAGAATTTCTCTTCTGAAATTGCCAGCCATTGTCTGCAGTGGAAGCATAAGAAGTCAAGTGGAAAAAAAGAATAAAAAGGAGTCAGTCCTGAGATTACTCTACACTTGGGCCAGAATTAGGTATATTTCCTTACTTTCAAGCTGAATAGAAATGAATAATGTGTTAATGATTTTGTATGTATAATGAGTGACTATGGTATTGAGAACCTCTATCAGGAGTCATATGCATAAATGGATTCACTCCTGAAGTATGACACCTGTAATTTTCTCTTGATGATTTTCAGCGGTGGCCCTTCATTATCTTGAATGTAACTGACGTGACACAATAAGAGCTATACCTGCTGTTTCTTTCCTTTCACATCAAGCACAGGTTTTGTGATGGCAGCAAGAACAATGAGGACTGAAATGACATCACTGCGGTGACTGAAGGGTGTTTGCTGCTGGAGACCCGACAAAATCTTTTTGCACTGCCAGGAGAGGAGGCTGCCTTCATGCAAGGCATTTTTCTGCTTGTGCCACGTTCCTGCCTGTAAGTTACTGTGTAATTACATCATCACTGGAAGTATTCATTAAAAAGCTGGAACCATTAGCAGAGGCACGGCGGCCTCCTTTGTTTTGCGCAAAATTAGATAGCAGCGCGAAACCCAGTTCTAGCTGCATTCATGTTCGTAAATCAAAGTCAAGTATTTCATTACAGTGTCTGCAGTGTATGTATATAACTCAGCAGCAGAGTGTCTGCTAAGTCTAATGTGTTGCATTTAATTAACATTTAATTAGAGGGTTTTTGTGGGAGGTGCATAAGTATTTGCCAGGCGGCTCATAAGCATGAATCCACATGTCGCTCACTGGACATTAGCGTGCGGTTCTTGTAAATAAAGGCTGCAAGCTGAAATCACCCTTTCAGTCTAGGCAGATCTAATCCCAGGATACGCTGAGATTCATATCTGAGTTCAAATTTCAGAGAGTTAAATTTTTTATTATATCTCTCCTCTGGTTTTCTTTTACTGATCTTACATATGCTTTCTTTTAATGATTACCATTACTTCTCTTGTGCTCAATTGGGTGGCAAGCAGTTGGGTCATGCTGGAATAAATTGTATGTCTTGTCAAAAGAAATACATGCTTTGTTTCAGGAAGAAAACCCTGCCCTGTCATATCTGTGAGTCTGGAAGCTTTTAAGGTGCAGTGACAGATAACCTAACAGTTCAGGTAGTACAGTCAGTTCCATGTGCAAAGCAGGAACTGTAATAATTTTTCCCAGTGAAGTCATTGCAAAGTGTGTTTGGTGACCTGTGTTAGACCAAATGTCAGAGGCATGAGCTCTGATTTTAAGCTGATGTTTGCATGCACACTTCTGTGTCCAAAATTTGAAATACGTATCAGCCAACTGGTCACTCAAGGTCTCCATAGGAGTCACTGGAGTGAATTGAGGCTTCTTCGGAAAGAGAAGTAGCACACCCAGGCCAGATATCTTCTCCAAATAACCTCCCGGAGGTGAAACCCATGTGACCTAGGACAGGCATCTGCAATACAGGTGCCTCCATCTGAGCAAGTTACACCAGGTTCTCTTTATTGAGCTAAATTCAAGGCATGACTTATCTGACAGGAGGCAAGCATCTACCCTAGCATGAACAGGCCTGTGGCATTACTCCTAGTCACTCTGTTGGCTAGACCACCACTATTGTAGGAGGCCGGACAACCAGTGCAGATGTAGACACCTGAAGTGTGATAAGGTGAATCACACCTATAGTTTCTCACCATCAGCTATAGAAGGAGACTACAGAGATCTGTTGGCTTAGGTCAACAGAGGGAGGTGAGGCACTGGACCAGGTTGCCCAGAGTTGTGGTTGCCACCTCCCTGGAAATATACAAGGCCAGGTTGAATGGGGCTTTGAGCAACCTGGCCTAGTAGAAAGTGTCCCTGCCCATGGAAGGGAGAGTTGGAACTAGGTGGTTTTCAAGGTCCCTTCCAACCCAAATCATTCTATGATCTATGATCTAGGTAAATACCTGAAGTATATAAATATGTATATGAATACCCTTCCCTCAGCTATCATGATATGGCTAAATCAATCTCCAGTGTAGTGACTATTGCATGGACACCTTTCTCTCTGTAGACTGTCAATTTAGGTGATGCGTTCTGTCCTCATTCCCTGCCACCCTCACAGACTGACTGAACATAACAGTGAGACTGTGTCTGGAGTGTCTTAGGGCATGGATGTGACCAGCATTGCAAGTAGAAAAGAAACGTAGCACAGACTTGTGACCTCACGGGCTCATTGCTGCTGTCGTGGCTGCAGGCTCCTGGAAAATTACAACCGACCCATTTAATTTCTCCCACAGCTTCATTTCTGAGCAAGCTTTCGCCTCGTTCTTGTCCTATATGGCTTTTACCCCATGCTGTTAATCAGCCACTGCTGTGCTCACCCTGTGGTTGATGGGAGAAGTGACCCATTTGGAGCAGCTGTCCATTTCAGAGTGTTGCTGTGGTAAGGAGAATCTAACCAACATGACAGATTTCCTCATCCTGGACTAAACACATTTTCTGGCTAAAAATAAAAGGAAAGAAGAAAAAAGGAGGGCTGGATGTTTGGGTTTTTTTCTCCACCTGGCCAGCTGCCCAATGCTTTGTATTATGAAAAGCTGCTGAGGAGGGTTTAGCTCATTACTTCTCATTTCTGTGGACACTAGTGCGAGAAATGATCTCGCTGATCTTCTGCAGGTCGGCTGCCTTTTCCTCATGTATCCCATTCTCTAATTGGTTTTTTTTCATCCCCAGTTCCGTGCCAGCCACCCAGAATGGCAGGATAGTGTTGGGCCTTCAAGGGAAAGAAAAGGAGGAGAGAAAACAAATCCTATTTTTGAAACGGAGAGCTGAAATTTTTTCTCTGCCACAACAGTGTAAGTCTAGCACAACTTTGGTATGGTGGAGGCAGTGGTGTATAAAAGAATGGTAGAGGAGAGGGAGTATAGTGAAGACAGGTCTGACATACAGAGTAGTTTCCTACCTTGGTTAGTGGGTCTAATGGACTATTGAAGGCCAGATCTCGGCTAGTACAATTTGTGTAGCTCCTCTGAAGTTAATGGAAGTCAATGCTAAATTACACCCCATATGGACTAAAACACTACAGAGTCAAAGAGTTCTTAAATGATGCAGTTCAGTGAGGTGAAACGATAGATGTGCCTGGCAAGAGCGTATAGAAAGCTGCAAGTTGTAATAACCTGTCCATTCCCTTTGTCAAGGCTTCTCCCTCCTCTCAGAGAGTATATTGCATCAGCTCAGGCTGCCTGAGCCTTCCCCTCTGCATTTAGTTTGTGTAACTCAATCTTATGATGAAAACTCAGGTCAGCTCCCCCCAGACCCATGGGGTGAAGCTGAGTTATACCAACAGCAGGCTGGTCTCTCCCTTGTTTGCTACTGGTGGGCTTCTCATGGGAATTAGAAAGGGAAGGAGGAGGTAAAAATCAAGAAAACATCAAGAGTTTGATTCAGTTGGGAGATCTCTAAGTTGCCACTGATCAAATCCAAGTGCTTTCCTCGTGTTAAAAATGATTACTTCCATCAATCTCCAGGAAGGCTTCAAGTTGTGCCTCCCTGTCGTAGGTGTCTTCATCCTTTCAGACCTGGGATGTACTTATATCTCAAAGTTAATTTGTTTTATGCATCTTCATCCTCCTTTCAGTTTCATCTTTTGCCACAGCCTGTCGCAGAATGTCCAGATACGGGTTGTTGTGGAGTTAGCTTTCAAAGGCACCACAGCAGTGCTGTCTTTTTTCCTAAATGAAGTATTGCAACTTTTTGTTCTCTCCACTTTGTGGATCCCAGTTTATTTTCCAGATCAATAGAAAGTTATCTCTCTCTTTATTGTTTTATATTAGTACTTGAGCTACAGAAAAGAAGGGAAGCATGACAAGAATATGACAGAAGGAAACGTGAAGCCATAGGTAGCATTTGAGGAAAATTCACCTTCCACAGCAGGTGCTTTCTCTGGGCTTAGATGTCATCCCTTCCACAAGTAAAATGTAAAATCTTTCAAGGGACGTAATTTTAGCATTGTATGGGATCGACCAGGGGGAAAGAGAGACTGCCACGGTTTGCTGCACAACCACTTTTCAGACCAGCCCATCTCTGCCACATACTAATACTGCTTTAGCAGTGCGACTTGGCTTACCACCAGAGTTCCCATTCACAACACTATATACTTCACAGTTCACTATGTTTCCATAAATGTCCTGCAGACGTCTTACTATGAGCTTGTGGATCACATGGGATCAAGATTATGGAATCGAAATCATTAGATCAGGATATCTTACACAGGTGTGCCCAGACACAGAGACACCACATTGTCCACACAATGGACACCATCAGTGACAGGGCTATGAATGTACAGCCACGCTGATGCCCGTGTTCAGGTTCGAATCCTGCTTCCCCTACCTCTAATTCTAATCTCAGCCAGTCCTGAAGTCACCTGTGTCCACAGGAGCAATCAATACCTGTAGTCACTGCAACGGGGGAAAACCTTAGCTGGAATGGTTTTCTAAGGGAAAATCTTTTTTTTCAACATTGAAATTTTCATGTGACTGTTTTCTTACACCTATTTTTGCAGCAAATGCATGGCCTGTAAGGAAAAACTGAAGTGATGGTCCTTGTTTGCCAACCTTCATGACCTGTGTCATTTATACTTTTGCCTTTGGGCAGGTAGCTGGACAGTAGGGCCCAATCCAAGACTGGGAGGAGAAGGCAGGTAAGCAGGTATTCAGCCATGCGGGCAGGCAGCTGATGAACTAGTATACCCTCTCCCAAAATGGAATAATTTTGTAAACTCCTAAAAAACCTAAGAAATGCAAAGAAAAAGCAAAGGAGACAGAAGGCAAGGCAAGGCAAGGCAAGGCAAGGCAAGGCAAGGCAAGGCAAGGCAAGGCAAGGCAAGGGAAAGTGAGGCAAGGTGAGGTAAGGCAAGAGAAGGGAAGGCAAGAGAAAGTGAGGCAAGACGAGTCATGAAAGGGAAAAACAGGTACAGAGGGAAAGACAGTTTGGCATAGGGCAGAATTCCATAGAATCATAGAATCATAGGATGGTTTGGGTTGGAAGAGACCTTAAAGCTCATTTAGTTTCAACCCCTCTGTCATGGGCAGGGACACCTTCTACTAGACCAGGTTGCTCAAAGTCCCATTGAACCTGGCCTTGTATAATTCCAGGGAGAGGGCAACCACAACTCTGGGCAACCTGGTCCAGTGCCTCACCACCCTCAGAGTAAAGAATTTCCTCCTCATATCTAATCTGAATCTACCCTCTTTCAGTCTAAAACCTTTACCCCTTGTCCTATCACTGCGTATTTTTGTAAAAAGCCTCTCTCCAGCTTTCTTCTAGGCCCCCTTCAGGTACTGGAAGGCTGCTACAAGGTCTCCAATGAGTCTTCTCTTCTCCAGGCTGAACAGCCCCAACTCTCTCAGCCTTTCCTCACAGCAGAGATGTTCCAGCCCTTGGATCATTTTGTGGCCCTCATCTGGACCTGCTCCAACAGGTCCATGTCTTTCCTGTACTGAGGACTCCAGAGCTGGATGCAGTACTCCAGGTGGGGTCTCACCAGAGTGGAGTAGAATGGCAGAAGCACTTCCCTTGACCTGCTGGCCATGCTTCTTGTGATGCAGCCCATGATATGGTTGGCTTTCCAGGTTGCGAATGCACATTGCCGGGTGATGCTGAGTTTCTCGTCAACTAGCATCCCAACACCAACCCCTCAGGAACACCACTCGTCACTGGTATCCACTTGGCCGTTCAGCCATTAACCACTAATTTTTGTGTGTGACCATCCAGCCAATTGCTTATCCACTGAGTGGTCCATCCATCACATCCATGTCTCTCCAATTTAGAGACAAGGATGTGATATGGAAGAGTGTCAAATGCTTTGGACAAGTCCAGGTACTTGCTCATTTGCAGACGTGGCATCTTTCTGAGGAAGGATTTTCCTATTTTCGCTGGTTTCACTTGCATTTTTTGACAACCACTTCTGCCCTTTGCAATCTTCCTCATGTCCTCTCCAACCTACGTGGGTTATTCATGACCCTGCTTGCACTTTAGTCTGGCACTCAAAACTCTTGTTTGATTTCTGGCATCAACCCCAGCTCCACAACTCTTTGATGCTTCTTTGGGGCAGACAGCAGTGTTTTTCCAGACAGTTAGCTGGTTTAGAAAAACATATATTTCAGTGTATACGAATATTTCACCTTGGGATTTCAGTTATATTTTCCTTTTGAGTGTGATCATCCATTCAAAGAAACTGATTTTGGTCCAGTTCTTCTGGACAACATGAAACAGAAACACTGCAGAACGATTCAGACTCACCTCAAGGAAAGGAGCTGTGTGCAGGGCTTATTTTTCCCAATTTGGCATGTGATTTGTCTGCAAAAGGCCCGACTTCAATTTCTTTGCATCATCCTGAGAAACAGCAAGGTGAAATCTACCCCAGGCTTGTTCTTTGTTTCAGCCCCTAAACATTCTTAACAGCCATTTATTGCTCCATATTTTACCAAGCAAAAGAGATTATGCCCTAATCATTTCCTTGCATGCCTTTGAGGGTTGCAAGAATAAGGCAAACAAAGTTCCAGTAAAAATAATCAGTAAAATAAAAATTAAAACATTAATTTTCTCTTCCATGATCTTGTAATTGAAATACTCTGTCCTTTTCAAACTTCATAGTGTTCACACAGCTTAGTATCCCTGTGTGATCAGGGGAAGGAAGAAGGCTTCTCCAGAGATGGGTCATCCCACTTTCATAGAAGTGGTGTCTGGAGGTGACTGTCTCTGCTGACTGTTGTAGAAGCCTGCCTGACAGTAGATGTGTAATGTTTAGAATCAGCTACAAGAAAACTCTGAAAACTGCTCTTAAAACTGAATTTCACAGTTTTTTGCATGTAAATCATCACCAATGAGATACTTTTAATCTCCTAACTTGAAGCCTCTTTACAGGGCAACCAGGGAGGCACAGCCCCAAAAATTTTCTAGAAGCATCTTGAATTATTACTGCGAATTTATCACCACGTTCAGCTATTCCAGATTTACTGCTGTATGTTGGCCTTTAGTGTAACTCCCCTCATCCCCCACATTGTTAGCAGCCTCAGGTGTGCAGAATGGCTCCATGAATCTGTGAATGTGATAAATGCTATCCGTTACTGGCAAGATTGTTTCACGTCTCTTTGCAGTTGGTTTCACTACAGAAATGCTTCCAGTAAAACAAGGCTCTTTATTTATTTATGCCACTGATTTCTGTGTCTTCACAGTTGCCCTGGCCAGTGCACCTTTCATTAGTTATTAGTTATTAAAACGTTATACAGTGTTGTTTTCAAACTAAACCTCTTGTCTGCTGTTCTCAGGGATCTGACCAGGAAGATGACTTATGATGTGTGCTTGAACTCCTGCAGCTTGGCCAAGTGGATGCAGACCTGGAGAGCAGAGGAAGCTCCTGAGTCTTGCAGTCCTGCTGCCACATGGTCTCACTATGTGCAAAGAATGCTCTTCCAGGGGTGATGGTAGTGTGCTGTGGAATTGTTTCAAAATCCACCAGCCACTGTTTTGCTTTGAAAGTCACTCTACTATGAAGGTGAGAGTGTCTTTCTGATTTTAAAAGCTGCACTGAATCTCCCAAAGCCCCTTACACCGAAAGTAATCACATTTTTTAAATGCAGATAAGTACCAACTCTGGCTGAAATTCCAATGATCTGGCACACTGAGGGGCAAGTGGGAGGAGAGAAGAGAGAAATCACAATGGCAATTTTGATGCATCCAAAATATCATTTTGCTCCATGCTTGGCTGGAGAGATTCCTCTAACTGGGGAGTAATGCATCCAGATAAGGCTTTAAATTTTACCTCGACAAAACTTGGAAGAGGAAGAAAAGAAACATGTCTGGGGAAAAACAAGTGTATGTTAGCTCCAAATTACTGTGTAATTACATCATCGATGGGAATACTCTTTCAGGAATTGAAACCATGAGGTACATCAGTTGTCTTTTGTTCTATGCAAAATTAGATACCAGTGAGAAACCCAGTTTTAAGTGCATTTGTGTTTGTAAATCGTAGTTGGATATTTCATTGTTGTCTGCAGTGCGTCCTTTTAACTAAACAGCAGAAGGGCTGCTATGTTGCAGCTAATTAATGTTTAATTGGAGGTAACTTGAGGAAGGGGTCTGAATATGGCAGATGTATATGCTAAGCCTGTATATATGCTAAGCGTATGTATATACCTTTTAACTAGGTTTAAATGTCGCTCTTGGGGTAAGGCAGTGCAGTCTACATTGGTAAGGTACCTATCAAAACCATAGCTCTATGCTCTGCAGATCTCCTCCACCCTTGCACCAACTTTTAAGTGAATTTAGTGATAAGGTGTAAGAGACTGCTATGAATTGCATTTGTCTCGACATTGCTGCTGCACCACTACCGCTTCCTGACCTCAACATCCTGCCCCTGAAGAAACCATCATATTTTCCTGCAGAAAAACAATGAACTGTGCCTGCGCGCGGGCCAGTGTGGGAACCAGCAAGAGAAGACCTCCTTAGCATGCAGCACGTATGACACGAACTGCGTGTATGAAAGTGCGCTCCACGCATGGGCAAACTTCCTCTATAAAAGGACTGCATGTCCCTCTCCGGGTGCTGGCCCCTGCTCCTTGTCATCTTCTGGAATCTTCTTCAATGAGACCACATCGCCTGCACGGAGGCTGAACCAATGGAACATTGCTGGATCTGTGGTGGTGGTAGTTCATGTCTACTGCGTCCCTTCCCCTGCTTGTTTAGGTTGTCTCATTAATTTTTTTCCTTTTTCATCTTTCTCTCTTTCCCTCTATCTCTCCGTCCTATCTCCGCTTCCTCTGTTCATTGAAATAAGGTTCACAAGGCTGTAAGGCCCTTGACCCCGTTTTGTGTCTTGGTCTTGTGCTTGGGATCTTATCAAAACCTCCCCCGACATTGGATCGGGACATAATGTAACTCTTCAGGAGACTTGAAATGGTCTCCCTGTGACTTGTCTTTGCCCTAGTCATACTTACTCTGGATTTATACCTACCTGAAACAAGAAGGAGGCTGAAAGCCGTTGCTGCAAGATGTCTGTGAACATTGGAGTCCTGTAAAGGAAAAGACATAAGAAATTTTTGTAAGGAAAACTGCTGATGAACCCATAAGAATCTTCATAGCTCTTGTAGGCTTAGTGATGGTACATGTTGCTCTTTCTCTGTGGATTTGCTTGGATCTTTCAATTTTTCGATCTTCAAAGCTCAAAGAACCATAAGGTCTCTAGTTTGGAAGAATATCTCTCGCATAAGAGTTCATTGACTAGCACATTGTAAGAACTCATCCAAGCCATGCATGATGAACTCTACAGAGAGAAACCTAAAGATTTTGGGGGGTTGCTGTAGGACCTGTCTGGCCATGCACCAGCTTCATGTTATTTTTACTGTGAAGTCCCTGGGAGACACCACTGTGCGCAGAGTGCTCTTGAGTTCAGCAAAGCAGGTGGTGGTTTTTATTGGATTAATGGTTTTGCTGCAGGTGCTGTGATTGCACACTGCTGAGAAATTACGTCCTGCTTGCTTCAGTTTTCCCAGCTATTTCATTTCCATGCAGAGTTTGTCTTTGCTGCTTGGCACTGTTTTCTGGTGTTGCTTTGTGTTTCAAAACAGCTGGTCTGTTCCACCTCTAAGTGGGCCGCCCTCCACTCTAGGCAAAAAGCCTGAACCAGAAGAGGGCACTGTATTCACCCAGTGTGAAGCATCACTGTCCTCATTTGAGTTTGCAGGGATGTTTTACACAGGTCACTGAAATTTTCTGAACATATATTCCTCCTTTTTCTCTTCTGTTTCTCTAACAGCAAGGATTCACACCTATTCCCATCATATTTTCTGCCATTCAGTAGGCACTGTGGTTCTGCCTGCATGAGTCCTTCTGCAGAGCGATGGGAAAGAGGGAGAAAAAGATGCCGTGTCTTCTGTCAGATGGAGTTTAGTAAATAAGTGTAAATAAGGCTTACAGAGGCATCCACAAGTTTAAAAGGATCCAGTCAGAAATAGAAAGCTGGCAGGGCGGGCTCTGCTCAACAGCATCACCCTGGCCATTGAGTTTTGTCTGTACATTTTCTTCTGTGACTGAAGTGAAAGCTGATGGAAGAAAATATGTGTAAAGGTCTAGGAAGTGACCTGGAAGTGAAAAAGCAAGAAAAAAGGCTCTGTGAAATTGTTGTATCTCAGTCATGGCCTGGGCAGCTTTCTTTACTCCCACGTTTCCTTTTATCTGTGTGTAAGGTGCTATTATTTTTGTTTGCAGAAGAGCATGGAGGCTCATCTGACACTCGGATCCATTATGCTTTGTGTTTTTCATAAATGAATGACACCAGACATACTCTGTTACAGAGAGGGCTCCCAGAAATGGCTTGATAGAAAATCCTTCCTCCGAAACCTTTCCATGGAGCCTTTTGGAAGGACATAGGAGATCACTCTGGACACGCACTGAACCAGTGGGACTTTGGTCCGTGACCCCAGCTTATCCAAACTCTGCATCAGTAACTACAGTTGAAGGGCATGCTGAACCCAGCTTTGAGGGGTGGAAAGGGGCTCTCTGGGTCTTGGAAAGCAATTTGTGCCCTGTGTTGTGGGTCCCATCTGATTCAACTCGAGCCATTGAAAATTAGCTATATATGTATTTGAACTGATTATCTAGATTTCTTCCATAGCAATTGGATACAGATTGGCACCTCCAAATGCGCATTCAGCTCATGGGAAGCAGAGATATGTGGGCTGACTGGCACTCCCAGCAAGGGCTCTGAACTGGATGCAGATATTTCAAAATTAACTGAGGTGAGAGCAAGGCCACCTACTCTACAAAGCTCAGAGCATCTATTGCCCATCCCTAGAGGCACAGTGTTATCCAGCAAAAAGCATACAAAGACACCTTTATATGGTGCTTGAGGAACAATGCAGGAGACATTACAGTCCTCGTAGACCTCTCAATAGGCAGGAATTTCTTTGGAGAGACCAGATAGTTGTCAGAAGGGGTTTGTATAGAAATACAGTGTGTCTGATATAGCTGCGACTGTAGAGGTTAACAGATACTCTCATTAAAATTCAGTCCTCTAAAATGAAATATCCTGAAATCTGCTGCACTTCACACCACATGAAAGTGGGTGTAACAGCAATGGAATAAGTTGGAGTTCATCTCTGCTTAAAGTGTCGGGCAATTTGCAATGCAACATGCAATATTTTGGTGTGAAGACATCAAAGGGCCTTTCCCAATACAAACTGGGCACAGATTTTAATTTACACTAGCAAAAGACCTGGTCTCAGGAGTTCAACTATATTATGGGTGATTCCCAAGAAACACAGTGCTCGTAAGAGTGACAGAAACTGTCAGTCAGTTAGGGTAAAAACATCCCTTCGCAACAGAGTTTCTTAGTTCCTGCCAGCCCCACGTATGTCTATTTATAATTGCAACTTTCCTCACTTAATCATGTCAAAAATGGCATTTGTACCCCTGGGAACTGTATCTGACGTAACAATTTTTGCAAAGTTGTTAATCCCAGAAGAGAATCCCCAAGTAAACTGATTACGACGCTAGCAGCACGAAATAAGAACAGACTTTTCATTAATCACTGCACAAACCACAGCAAATTCTGAGCTGAATTTAGATATATAGAAACATTCCTGGTGCTTACAGGAATAACATAGAGACAGCTTCAGACATCATGTGAGTGGGTAGTTGCTGAACACAGAAGCTATCCCCTAGTTGGTGGTAATGCGTGAACCCGAAGCTCCTGTTCATTTTCTCATTTGCTCTTATGGAAGTGGTTCATGAGAAATAATGGGGCTAGAAAATTGGAATATGTGGAAAGAAATGACACCCAAAGAATATTTTGCTAATGATTGTCTTGCCTTTCCCATCAAAGTCTGCCCAGACAGGTCCTTCTCTCATCTCACTGCTGATCAACACTCACTGGATACAGGGCTAAGCATCTCCATTGCATTTTTGTTCAAGAAATGAAAATGATTGGAGATGCCAATTGAAATGACAGCATGACTGCAGAAGCCCCAGTAACGCAAAGGACCATGTGGAGAAGCTGAAATGATTGTTAGATACCCGGAGATTTCAATTTTCTCAAGTCTTGGCCTTCTCCAGTCCACCTTGGCAGGGAGCAAGAAAGTTTTTTGTGAGAAAAAATAATATGAGCAGTTCCATTTTACATTTTGCAGAAAAAAAAAAAAAGGTAAAGATGTTTGAGTTTTAAAATAAGATGTTTGAGCTTTCTCCTGTGAGGTAGCAATGACAGGGGGAACCCCTCCAGTTCATACATACACACTATGTCCAGCTACCAGCAGATCCTCTTTTTGAACACATACTGCAAGTCCTACCCCTGACTCAGTCTGTGCTAACAGTGGCTGGATGGGTAAATCACTTTGGATCACAGGAGGCTTCATGCTCTGTCAAATAACTGAGCTCCCCAGTTTACTCCCAAGGCCTGATATCCCCAAATCTTGCTGCACTCCTGGACTTTCTTCTTGGGAGACAACAGGTGAGTTGTGTCCCAAAACAAGACTTTCAGTAGTTCGGGCCATACCTCCCTTCAAGGACTGCTTCCAGGTGACAGTACAGGTGAGGGTGCAGTATGGGTCTTTCCCCGAGACAGATGAATTTGGAAGTGCAAATGTAACCAGTGAAGCAGCACAAAGGCATCTGAGTGGAGCCATCAGCAACATACAGGAGTTGCTTTCCATCAGTTCATTTTGCAGGAAACAATGCTGCTTCCTTGAATATCTGTCCCTGCTGGTCCTCATTACATGCTGCTCAATTTATCTGGAAACAAAATAGCAGTTTCTTAATGGTCCATCTCCCCTCCTCCCCTTTTCTGCTGCATATGTCTGAAATGCCATTCAGATTTTCAATAACAGGATGATTTATTACCATTTTCTAATGGTCAGCCTCTCCCTGGTTAAATAGATGATTTACCAGTAGGTTCACCCCTCAGGGGATCAAAGTCTCGCGCGTTGAATGGATGATACAAGAGTCTTTGTTGAGTAAGTGGTGAGCGTTGGAACAGTCCCTGACTCGTAAGATTTAAAACTCCGTATGCATACCATTTAAGTGAATTCTTACTTTCTTCCAAAGGTGTTACAGACTGTTCCCTTCAGTAGCCGTTTGCTCAGTGCTGGATTAGGACCTCAGTGTGGTCATTGTGACCCAGGGAAGTAGCTGAGTCACCACCCCTGGAGGTATTTAAACCATGTGTAGATGTGGCACTTAGGCACATGGTTTAGTGCTGGGCTTGGCAGTGTTACGTTTAAGATTGGACTTGATGATTTTAAAGGTCTTTTCCAACCTAAATGATTCTATGATTCTACGATTTTGCCTTGCTAACTAATCTATCCCTTTTGAAGACTGCATCCAAATTGCACCTAAGGGACCAGGATAGGAAAGTAAACGGAGAGCTCAGTTACTTGACAGTGTGGTTGCGTTCTGAGAGATTGCTTGGGTTTCTCCATGATCCAAATACTCTGAAAGATGACAGAAACCAAGGCAAAGGAGGAGGTAGGGGACAGCAAAAGGGTACATATATACTCACTGCAATGGAAACACTTGCTAGCAGTCTCCACCTACCAAATCCAAGTAAATGAGAAATTACATTGTGGTAAATTTAAAAGCATGCCCAGTATTCCTGTGAAAAATATTTGAGTGTGATTCAGAGCACATGAGACATTTCCACCATGCTGCTGAGGTGAATACAAAAATGCAGCTCTGCTAGGTGAGGTAGGATGTAAATCAGAGTTAATAGTTCTGGTCTTTCACAGTTCAGAGCACCAGCCTGCACCAGCTTGGGACCGAAGTGAACAGTCCCCACAAATTAACGCACAGTTGAGTGCCTTTTGTGAAGACTCCTCCTGGCCCAGTGCAGGCAGGTGACTCCAGCTTGTCCTGGGGAAATATTGCCAGAGGATCAGATGAAGGGAAGAGCAGCTGGTGTGAAAAGCTTGGCTCTGAGAAATGGAAACAGAAACCTGTCAAACGCTCTTGGGAGTTCACTCTCTGGGCTGGAAAAATGACATTGAAGAGGAGACACAAATAACCTGTGTGTTAAGCTGTCCTCGCTGCTGTTGGTAGCCCCTGCTGCTTCCATTAGACAGTCTTTGCTGAGCCTCTGAGCTGTGGAAAGCTGTTTCAACAGTAGGCATGGATGCTTCTGTGCAATATCCCTCCTGCCTTGAGGGTCTGATGCTCGTTTTTATGATTTTTGCTGTATTTCTCCATTTCCTCTTTGTCTAATATAAAGAGGCACAGCTTTCCAAGTGACTCTAAGGAGAGATCTAAGAGAACATGGAGGTTTTTGCAATGGCATTTGTGATACAACTTGCTTCTTCCTTCACAGCCAGCTTTGCATTAGAAGTTAAACCCTTGTGTGGAGGGCTGTGTGGGGAAGTGGAAAAGACACGCTGATGATGCAGCAGAGCCTCCTTCTCTCCCCTCTCACCCAACCTATATTTCACATGCCCGTCCTCTGAACCAGATAAATCCCATTCTCCAGGGTGTGGGAACCATGGTGCGGGCACTGAGATAAATATGAACTAGTTTTGCCTGCTACTACTTGCCTGTGTTGGATGTAAAGAGCTGTGTAACTCCAGCATGAGTTCATACAAAATGTTAGCAGTGGTTGTCCACTGTCTGCCTGAGATCCTCATCACAGTGATTTGGGAGTGGCTGGATGCTATCTTGTTACCCAGCATCTTTCGGGAATCTGGACATTTCAAGGGAGATTTGAAGGAAAAAATAAGAAAAGAGGATTTTTTAGTGTATGTGAAAGTGGAATGAGACCTGAAGAGGGCTTGCAATAGACAGTTGACTGGAAGTGGCTTTCCTTGACTTCTTTCTGCATCGATTCTTCTCAGCATTCAACTTTATTGGCTTTTCAATATCTGCATAAAGTTTAGTGTTTCATGAAACAATGTTCCATACCCGGAAAAGGAAAGCAAAAGAAAACCAAAACACATCAGCATTGACAAAGGTAATGAAATATGACTGTTTCGTTCTCTCATCTCACAGAATATTTTGAAAATACCCTTATATAAATACCATCAAACTTTCCAAATCTATAACGGAAGGAAAACTGATATCAATTATGTGTTTAGTAATCCTCTCAAAATATAATAACAACAGGCTTAATGACGTCAGGTTTATCTGCTGTAGTGAAAAAACATTAAAAAGCAATCATAAACAAAAGCAGATCTCTACCTAATGCCCTGTTCATTGGGATACAGAAAGGCAGATTACTGTACTTCAAGGGTTTTGTCCGAGCCAGCAGTGTAAGGAAGGATAAACTGGAGATAGGTTTAGTACGCATGTTTTTGGTTAAAACACTGGTGATGCATCAATTCTGACTCTCACCAAATACGTCTGTCAAATAAAGACTTGCTGAATAGTTACAGGCAAAGGAAAGATCTCACACAATTATCAGTGCGTGGCTGTTCTCAGACTTTTATTTCTTCTCTGAATTTGCAGTGTATAGCTAATTAGCAAAATTTGCATTGTTCTATTTCTTCTCTCTCACTGAGGAAATCAAAGTTTTCAGCCTGAGGATAAGGAATAGCAAATGCCACATATGCTTATGCAGTATCTGTGTGCTCTTTAGTTCTTCTAAAAAGCAGTAGGATGCATCTAGAATCAGACTGAAGAAGATTCAAAATCAGCGAGTGTAAACATTCACCATCTAATACACAGGCATAATAATGATATAATTCAAAAAATCACAGCAAAATGAAGTGTTTATTTACAAAAGCAAAAATATTTGTAAATCAATTTTTAATGACATAACCAGTGTCAGTATAAGAAAAATAGACTTTTATAGTTGGGTGATTAAATATATATATCAGCATGTATAGTGAACTGGTAGAGCTCTCAAGTCTCAGCTTTATGGGAAATTCAGTATTTCTGATTTTTTTTTCATTGCAATCTGAAATATAGTGCTATGTTTTGATTTTTTACTCTCAAGTGCATTTAAAAAAGCATCATGTTTTTGGTCAATAAGAATATATCACTAAAACTATTTCAACATTTATTTTTGTTTGACTTCCAGTACTTCATTTTTAGTAGATAAAGCTGTAGAATATGAAATTAAAATAAGAAAGTGAATATAAAATTAAACATGAACATAAATGTGGAATAAAGAAGAACATAATAAATAAGCTTTTAACATAAAAAATATCATAATAAACAATGTATCCTGAAAGATATTTCAAATGGAATAACTCTAACAACTAAATACTAAAATGTATTATGTAAAAGCTTTTTTTAAGCAACTTGGAATTGAAATCAGTGTGTTCTGCAAGAAGGCTGAGATTTTGATGATTTTGCAAATTGTGATGGAAAAATGTTTTGCCAAAACCCTGTAAAACAAAGATAATATATTTGGAAAAGCGTATGTTAAGAAGCAGTTTCAGATGACATACTTGGGCCAAATGGATAACAAGACTATTTCCAGCTAATTTCAGATGGGAAAGCAGATGGGGCTGTTTCTTGCTGTTAGACTTCTGTGGTCAGAGTCTCTCAAGCGCTGAACTTGAACATCTGAGTTTTGTAATTATTATTATTATCACAACTAAAATTAATGTGACCAGATCTGTAATCCTAATTTATAGCTTACTGTCCTTTGCACTCTGCAAAAGACAGGAAGATTTTGTCTCTGCCTGAAAAATCTTTCGCCCATTAGAACTTTAGGTGCCATGTATGTGGTGCATCTCATCTAGGTTTAAAGGTGGAGTTCTCTTGCAAACAGATGGAAGTTTTGCACTCTGAGGAAGTTCCCAGGGTGTCCAAGGCATCTACACAGGGCTGGCAGAGATGACACAGGACCTACAGAAGAACCACACTCTTCTGGATTGTCATCAGGTATCAGTGTTTGAAGTGGCACTACATGCCTATGTTAAGGCAACTAAATCCCATATTATGTATTCAGAATGAAGGTCGCTATATGAGTGAGGTATCCAGGCTCCAGATACAGTCAATGGGGAGTCTGTGGAAGTTAGTCTGTGACCTGAGCTATTATAGGTATCTGTGTTAGGAACAGACAATTTGTCCCCAAACTCCACCTCCTGTATGGGGAACATGGGGTGACTTGCTCACATCGAATCATCAAATGGTTTGGGTTGGTAAGGACCTTCAAAGACCCTCTAGTCCAACCCCTCTGCCATGGACAGGGATGTCTTTCGCTAGATCAGGTTGCTCAAAGCCTCATCCAACCTGAATTTGAACACTTCCCATAATGGGACATCAACATCTCTGGGCAACCTGGTCCAGTGCCTCATCAACCTCATCGTAAAAAATGTCTTCCTTACGTCCAATCTAATTCTACCTCCTTCCAGTTTAAAACTATTGCCCTTTGTCCTGTACCAGGCCTTGGTAAAAAAACCTCCCACCCTCTTTCTTAGAAGCCCCCTGTATGTATTGAAAGCCTCCCCACAGCCTTCTGTTCTCCAGGCTGAACAGCCCCAAATCTTGCAACCTTTCCTCATCGCAGAGGTGTTCCAGCCCTCGGATCATTTTGTGGCCCTCCTCTGGACCTGCTCCAACAGGTCCATGTCTTTCTTGTGCTGAGGACTCCAGAGCTGGGTGCAGGACTCCAAGTGGGGTCTAATCAGAGCAGAGTAGAGTGATAGAATCGCCTCCCTCAACCTGCTGGCCACCCCCAAGTCCTGCTCGGCAGGGCTGCTCTCAAGCGCTTTGTCCCTCAGGCTGTATTGATACTGGGGGTTGCCCTGACCCAGGTGCAGGACCCTGGACTTGGCCTTGTTGAATCTCATGAGGTTCACACATGCTTACTTCTGGAGCTTGTCCAGGTCTCTCTGGATGGCATGCCGTCCTTTAGGCATGTTGACTGCACCCCTCAGCTTCGTGTCATCTGCAAACTTGTGAAAAGTGCACTTGATCCCACTGCCTAGGTCATTGATGAAGATATTAAACAGTACTGGTCCCAGTACGGACCCCTGAGGGATACCATTTGTCACTGATCTCCTTTTGGACATGGAGACGTTGACCACTACCCTCTGTCTGTGAACGTCCCACCAATTCCTCATCCACCAAGCAGTCCACCCACCAAATCTGTGTCTCTCCAATTTAGAGAGAAGGATGTTTGTGGGGTACCGTGTCAATGGACTTACAGAAGTCCGGATAAATGACATCCATAGCTCGTCGCTTATCCACTGGTGTAGTCACTCCCTCAGAGAAGGCCCCTGAGTTGGTCAGGCAGGACTTACCCTGGAGATCTGCAGAGATGATCCTTCAGTTGGAGGCAGACTGGAGAGGGCTGCACAAGGCATTCCTTTTCATTACCTACAGTTGCAGGTACCACATCATACAATCCCGGTGGAGGCTGCACTAATTTAAAACTATTTAGCTGCAGTTAAGCATGGACTGACAGGTAGCAAAACCTTTGGATACATTTAAACAATGGTTCTCCAACTTGATTCTCATTTTTAGCATGATCACACTGGACTATCCATCTGTCTGAGCTGACTGTCAGTCCTGCTTCTCCCTCCTAACATTGTTTCTATCTGCTTGCCAATGACACTTAAAGAATGACTCAGAGTCCCAAGAATTTGTTCTTAGAAATGTACAGGAGATGACATTTGTGGGCCTATAAAGAGCAGGGTTTCAGGATTAAAACCAGAATTACCTGTTTCTCTTGCCCTACTGGCATATCAGTCAATGTGTGTGCACACTGACAGCATTGCTGCTTCTTCTGCTGCTTGCTAAACTGGTGATGAGGGGTCATGAGAAGAGCTGGAGACAATATGGATGTGACTCCAGGTGTTATCATGAAGAACTGGAGATATTTGGGGAGTTTCAGGGTTGTGGAGGACTGGAGGTGTTGGGATCTCCAAAGTGGATGCATTGCCATACTTGGGACTTGGAAAGGTCCATAGTGTATCTCAGTAGGTGGAGATTGTTCTGTACATGGGAGGAAAGTTGAGACTGTTGTGGTAGGATTGTTTACAAAACATTGTGCACACAATTCTGTAGAAAATCTGTCTTCGTTTAATTCTACTGCTCATGAATAAAATTCTGGTGGCTTATGATCAAGAATATTTATTGTTCCCTTTTCAGAATTGAACACTATGGGGACTGTTCTGTCCTAGTCCACAGGGCTATCCATTTTGATTTTCCTTTTGTGTTCACTTGTGCAGCTAATGTGAGTATTTTCCTAATCAATGCTGGTAGATTCCTCTTTAAATAATATTGATGAGTTAGAGAAATAATAGCATGGACTGCTAGTAACATTTCCCTGTGACTGAGTGTTTGAGGGCAAAAAGGCAGGCTTGTAAACCAGAAATTGTCATGGAGGGACCTACTGCAACGAAGATCTCCAGCTGGATCCCTTTTACCATTCAAGAAAGAGAAGAAATGCTGCAGAATCATCAAGCGAAGGTGGATAAGATGCATTAAGAAACCAGGGATACTAAGAAAATCAGGAACTGTAAGGCTGGGTGAATCTGTATGGCTCAGATGGTGTTTCGCCTGACTGGCTCCTGGCATGCACTGGCATCAGTAAAAGCTCTGCTGGGTGTTTGGTGCTGTAAGTGATATATCCCTGCTCCTGTGACATTGTGACATGGACACCCTTGGACATCAAGCAGCAAGTGGTTTCAGCAGGCTTCAGAGGGCTACCCACATACAAAACTCTTTACATGCAGATATAAATACTACCCAGAGTGCTCTCTCCGACAGGAAAACTTCCTGTCAATAGGTCCCAATCTCACCATAGCACAGGGCTGGTAAAATAACACTGATTTTCCCTGTTGGCTTCACAAAGAGGGGATCTGGCAATGTGTCACGGACAAAATAGATCTGTTCAAATGAAAACAGCCTGACAAATAGCATCCTTCTTGAAATTTAAATTAACTTTCTTCCCCGACTAACAATACCAGTCACAGAGCCAAATTCTTAGCTGTGCTTTCCCTTTGTTTCTTTTGTTTATTTAATCTGATTTAATTTAATCAACCATTTGTTTTTGGAGCTGTCTTTATGAATCTGTTTAAATGTACTGACTGCTACTTTGGAAACAGAGATTCAGCTGTCCTTTTTGCTCTCTTTTTCCTCCTGGTTTGCACTGCTCCTAATGAGGTACAAAATCTAGAGTTTAGCAGATTCTTTTTCAAGTCTCTTTTAAGCAGACAATCCATTCTGCTTGAATAAAGACTGATCAAAAATTAAGAGCTTCAGGATTTGCTCTGATATGAAGTGAGGCTAGTCCAGTGACCTAAAGCAATGCATTCCCCGGGAAAAAAAAAACTTGTGGGAAGGAACTGTTCATGTCCTCTGCTCAGGACTTGAGCTACTTTTCCTGGTGGTCAGACTTTCTCTCTAGACCATCATGGCTACAACACCATTGCAAATAGTGACAACAGAGATCTATGGCAGCACCATAAGCAAAATCAAAGGTTGTTACTCTGGATGATGATGAATGAAGGCTAGGAAGGGCTGAGCAGGGACTGCCAGGGGAAGAAACAGGTCTGAAAGAAGGACAACCAGGGACAGAGGGCTGAAGGGACAGCCCTGAATGGTCAGGCTTGTCTCTGCTGTTTGGTGGGATAGGAGACGTGAGTAGAACAAACACTGCTGCATGGAGGAGATATAAAGGCAGGATCCTTGGCCAACCTGTTGGATGCTCACTCAGCAGTGGTCACTGTGGCTTTTCATAGTTCTGACACGGGTGGAAAAAAGTATGTGCATTGATGACCCCGCAGTGTTTGATCATTCCTGTTGTCCATCCCACTCTCCTCCTTTGGGCAAGGTAGAAGGCCACAGTTGTGCATACAGAGAGGGATCTTTGATCTCAGCAGCAGCAGGGAAGGACACCCAGAGCTGTCTCCTGCTCTGCACCATCAGTCAAGGACTCAGGATGGCTTGCAGTGCAGAGGCAGGACAGTGCTGGAAGTGAGTTGTACACCAGCCAGGCTGCTGGGTAACGCAAGGTGAGAGTCAGCAGTATGACGCTTATTCAATATATGACTTGACAAGTCTGAGAACCTGGAGTGCTCCCCAGCCACAGACTAAACAGGACCTGTCAGCTGGTCCAAAGTGAAAAATTAGGTAGTTTTGCCTAGATATCAATGAAACAAATGGGGCTTATCAGAAACTCAAAGGTCAGAGCTTGTCACTTACTAAAAAGAGTATCAGATGGGAGTAAATTGTGAGTACACAACAGAAGTTGTGATGAGATATAAAGGAAACACTTTGCAGTCTTGTCTTCTGTGTTTTCCTTGTCTATTCTTGGGACAGTCACCCTCATCACCCTTTTAAAGTTTGGGAGGGGAGGCATCTAAACAGAATTCCGTAAGGGGTTGGTATAAGGGATGACTTTATTATAACCATTTATTAACATTTTCAGCTCCTGTTAATGAATCACTTTTAGAACATAACTGATTCAAACCAGCTACAGACTTCCTTTTCTTAGTATTATCTTTTACAATTTAATCAACCCAAGGTTTTCAGAGCTGTCATTAAGTTTCTGCCAAGTATGCTGAGTGATGCAGCAAAATCTCAACAGAAAATCCCTCTGTGTGCATTATTCTTTACCTTACCTTACTACAGATGTTATCAAGCTATGGAGCGGGACATAGTGAACCTACCGTGACCTCGTTACCCTTCCCCATTATGTCTTGCAAGAAAGGAGTAGAGGAGCCTTAGGAAGAAGAACGAAAACGTGCAAGGGGCAAATTGTCTTCGTGCCACAGGGCTCTTTCTGCTCTCTCATTTCCCCACTCCCTACCTTCCTCCCTGAAATGCAAACTCAAAACAGATGAGATGTCCCTGTTCCATGTTCAAAGCTTTCTGCTTCAAAGTCTCAGGCTGCTCTAAGAAAAGGCAACAGCTCTCAGACATCCCCAGGCCTTTTAGTGAGGAAGAGGACACAGAGAATAGCAGATAAAGAGGGATGGAGATTGCAAGTACCATCTGGGGATCTTTAGAGAAGAACAAATTACATGGAATATGTGCTGGAAGGACAGACCAGGCATGGATTTTAAGATGAAGTGGACAGAAATGGGACAGAGAAATTACTTAGATGGGATAGAGGTCTAAGGGGACTGGATGAGGGTAGGGAAAATTGAGGGGAAAGAGAAGAAACTGCATGGGACAAATAGATTTGAGTGGGACTTCTCTTGAACCTGTGTACCCCCAGGCTACCTCACCTTCTATCCTCATATACACGGATTTTTCCCTTTGCCAATCCTGTGTATGGTTCTGGAAGGTTATTCCTCAAGGTAAGTGTCCTGGCAGCAAGAAATATTCTTGTGCTCTACTGGTTTCATTGAATCATAGAATGGCTTATGTTGGAAGGGACCTGAAAGAGCATCTAATTCAAATCCCCCTCCCATGGACGGGGACACCTTCTGCTAGACCAGGTTGCTCAAAGCCCTATCAAACCTGGCCTTGAAAATGTCTAGTTTTGTCTGCAGTTCATCTACATGGATACCGTCCCTTGAAAAAAAATACATAAGGAGCAGGAGCTCTCTCTAACCAAAATAAATTTGGGACCACAAAGGAGGACACATAGGAAGGTGAAGTCCACATCACCTCTGAGTTCCCCAGTGCAGTGTGTCCATCTATCTGTCTGTCCAACCTCATAGAAGTCTCTGGAGGATTCCTGCTTCAGCAACCTGAGTAGAGCTCTGGGACCCGCAAAGTCAGAGGTTGCACCAGTGGACGTATTAGAGGTTTGGTGCTAACCTAACAAGACTCGCTATGGGTGGTTGAGGTCTGTATTTTCCAGGGTGGTGCAGACACCATTAATATCCGTAAGCATCTCCCTATTGCCTTTCCCAGATCATCTAGCACGATGGGTCAAATGGAAGGTTTGGGGTCTGTTACTTACATTTTCTTCCAAATTAGACTAGATTCAGCCTCTAGCAGAAAGCAAAATTCATCTTTACAGGTATGGAAGGTGCACAAGCATTTCGATCTTGATGCTATTAATTACAGCATGAATGTGTTCAGGTGGTCACAGGTGACCAGACAAAAAAGTACGTGACAGAAGTCCCATGTAATATGCACACATTAGCTAATGAGGCCCCGTTCTGATTAAATGCATAGTTAGAGAGGAAAGCTTTTTCTATACATTAATAATGAACACATTCCTTATCATATGAGAAAAGTACTAATACATAACACTCACTATTTTTGGAGGATTTAAAAAAAGTCACAACACTTGAAATTGTCCCAAGTCCTGTTTCAGGAATGTGAATGAAGTATTTCATTTTCCTAAAGCAGGAACATGCAGTACTTAGCATTTCCAATCGGAGTTTATTTTAGTCTAATTTATTTTGAACAGCTTTCCCCTCATCTTGAGTGCTCTGAGAAGAGATAAAGATAATACATTCCCACTAGAGACAAGGGATAAAACAACATCAGCAAAAAAAGATGTGTACATTGAATCAATCTGCTTAGTGAGCTGAGATTTCAGCCAGAGAAATAGGAGCAGGAGGGTTGGAGACTCCAGGTATGTAAGGTGTGTTCTCCTTGGCAGGGGTCTGTGATTGGCATATGGTAGAAATTAAATTTATATTTTGTTTTCACCATGCAGCATGGCTTTGAGATACAAAACGTTGAAGCTCCTCTCACATGTTAAGGGTCCAATGGCTTCAGCCAAATCTTTGATATTTAGGCAGCATCATTTTTATTTGTGTTTGATTAAATGAAAACAGTTTTTAAAAAGACAGAGAAAAAAAATGTTTTCTCTGATTTTTGTTGTGTCTCATTTTATTTCTTTTAATCAGATAGAGATGAATAACAAATTTTCACAAAATATTAATCCTTAAGGAATAGGTAAATCCAACATGCAGGTAGCCTTTGCTAAAAAAGATGTTGTTGAATGTTGGTCATGGACACAGCTAAGACTTTCTGCTAACTGGTAGTCTCCCTGTTCTTAGAAGATTCTTTTTTGATAAGAGAGCTGGAGCTGCTATTTGAATCCCAGCTCAGTGTTTCTGTGTTTTCTTCTGTCTTTGGCTGGGTGCCTTTTTTTTTTTTCTTAGCAGCTGGTTTTGTGGAAATCCTGAAAAAATAGACATTGTCCTCCTTTTGATATTTTGTGTTTCTCCTGGAGGACTGCTAACGACCCACAGCTGATTATGATAAATGTTCCTGGTGTAACTAATTTAACTGTTATGTCTGCAAATTGTCAGCTTCTGTCAGTTTGAAATCTAACAATTTGGCCTACTTGTAAAGGTTTGTAATCCTGTGTCTTGCTTTTGTAACTATTCTAGAATTGTCTGGAGAGCCTGGCAGATGCTGGCAGTAAGATGTCCTTCCTCTAATCTTCTGAGATTTTATTTCTGACATAAACCTATACATGTAATACTTTGCCCACTCACTGGTTGCTTGCGTTGGCTGCTATCATTTGTCATTTCTTGATTTTTGGAGATGTTTTTCCATTTGCACTAACTTCTTTCCCATTTGACTGTGCTCAGCAAAGTTGATTGTAACAATTATGACACAAAACCCCTCTCCATAAATTACGCTTTTAAAGACTCACTCTCTGAAAATCCTCTGCAAAGACCAAAGGCTGCTTATTCACAGTGCATGTTGGAGAGGTTTGAAAAGATGCAGCATCTTCTTGTTCTTTAAAGGCTCTGCAAGTGAAGCAAAGAACACACAGTCCAGGGTTAATTGTGGGGTGACAACTTCTAGGTTGCCTCGGTATGAGTAATAGTTACATACAAAGATTTGTTGAGACAGCTGGCATACGTCATAGTTAAGGACTGTAGAGGACCTCAGGAGGGCTGACTTTGCCCTCTTCAAGGAGCTACTGGGAGGAATCCCATGGGCCAGGGCTCTCGAAGGCAGGGGGGTCCATGAGTGCTGGTCGCTCTTTAAACGACACTTCCTCCATG
>Ga0065711_1026459_pt1 | contig 69622 bp, 36 predicted proteins | sample Hoacrofraction12_FD_59098 | JGI IMG/M metagenome (GOLD analysis project Ga0065711, IMG submission 59098) | Hoatzin crop microbial communities from Cojedes, Venezuela - Epithelial fraction 12 v2 (version 2) | ecosystem: Host-associated > Birds > Digestive system > Esophagus > Crop | place... | reverse complement strand
TCGCTTGTCCCTCCGTCCCCCCGCCACTGACCGGCCCCCGCCGCCGTCCCCGCAGCAAGGAGAGCTCAACTCCTTCCTCTGGACCGTCCGCCGCGACCCCCCCGCCTACCTCTTCGGCACCATCCACGTGCCCTACACGCGGGTCTGGGACTTCATCCCCGACAACTCCAAGGCCGCCTTCCACGCCAGCTCCAGCGTCTACTTCGAGCTGGACCTCACCGACCCCTACACCATCTCCGGGCTGGCCAGCTGCCAGATGCTGCCCCACGGCGAGAACCTGCAGGACGTGCTGCCCCGCGAGCTGTACCGCCGCCTCAAACGCCACCTGGACTACGTCAAGCTGATGCTGCCCCACTGGATGACCCCCGACCAGCGGGGCAAGGGGCTCTACGCCGACTACCTCTTCAACGCCATCGCCGGCAACTGGGAGCGCAAGAGGCCCGTCTGGGTGATGCTGATGGTGAACTCCTTGACGGAGACCGACATCCGCTCCAGAGGGGTGCCGGTGCTCGATCTCTACCTCGCCCAGGAGGCCGAGAGGATGAAGAAGACGACGGGTGCGGTGGAGAGGGTGGAGGAGCAGTGTCACCCGCTCAACGGGCTCAACTTCTCCCAGGTAAGGAGGCTCCTGGGCCTCACGGCGTGTCCCGGAGGCAGGGGCCGTTCTCCCCACCTTTCGGTCTGTTTGTGGGGATGAACCCCAAGGTCGTTGCGGCGGGGTGGGTCGCTCGTGGGCCTCGGCAGCCTTGGCGTCGGGCTGCCCGTTCTCCATCGCGCCGATCCCTGCTGCCCGCAGGAACCCTGCGATGCGCGCAGGGAGTTTATTATGCGAATTATTTATTTGAGAGGCAAATGTCCGGGGTGTGAATGTGTGCGTCCACCGGCTTGCCACTTGTGAGGGAAACTCCAACACCTCCCGTCCTGTCCCGGAGCTGAGTAAAAAGTGCTTTTTTTGTTTGTTTGTTTTTAAATAAACCAGCTCTGTGGTACTTGTCAGGAGGAGGATGAAGCTTGAACAATCAAAAAAGAAATTTCAACATTGTTCAGATAGATTGAAGTGTGTGCAAACTATCGGTCGTCTTTTTAGTAGTCACTCCAGGTCAACACAAACTGGCTCACATTGCCCTCATGCACTGGGGGAAATTAAGTGTTCAATCTGCGTGGATTTTTTTCATTTTAGAACAGGTAAAGTTCAGCAAAAAGAAAAGGATGCATATGAAGAAAGAGAAGTTACTGGTGTAACTGGACTCCAGAGTTCTTTCGGTGGGTTGAGCTTTAAACAACCAAGTACTAAGCCAGGCGATCTATTTCATTTCAGTGGATTAATCAGGAACACAGTCACAGCTATTGACTTTGCTTTGTGAAACTGTTTATACGAAATCAGATTTACTAGAAATTCAGGAAATGAATGTGTGTGGAAGAAAACAAATAATCCAGCGGAAATTTAAAATGGTGTCAGTTACTGCTATGATATTTCGTTTTTAACCTGCTTCTCGTCATTAGTTTGGGATCAGCTATTCCCAGCTTTATCTTACTGTCCTAGTTTGAGCAAAAAAAATGTTGGTGATGTGGGAATAAGGATTAAAGGGCTGATCTTTGGTGTGATTAAAATGTCCTCAGAGTGCCTTCACCCCCCTCTACCCTGAAGTCTAGCTGGAACTGTTTTAAGGGGAGAAAGTCTGACTTTCAGTGACATTTGGTTCATCCGATATTTCAACTAGAAGTCTGCCTCTGCGTGCAGCCTGCATAGGAGAAGATTGGTTGCATACGCTTTTGGAGGGATTTTCTTGTTTATCAACAAAAATAAAAGAAATCCCCTCAGGACCTTTGCATTAATTAACACACGCAAACCAAGGAATTCGTTTTACCCTGTTCTGTCTGAAAGGTTGAAGTGCCTCCCCTCTCTGTTGAACCCCTCTTTAAGGTGAGGTAAAAATAATTAACCATTCCAGACATCCAGTGGCATTTGGTTGTATTAGGTCAAAAATGACAGTTAGAATTGAGCACATGAAAGCACTTGGTTAAAAATGTACCACTTGGAAGCCTTTTAAATGTGAATCGTATTACATTTTTTTTTCGTTTTAGAGAGTGAGAGTGAGCGACAGAGAAAGGAAAAGGGACAGAGCAGAAAACTCACTGCTGCTCTTACAGTAATTGTGTCTCTCTCATTCTGTAAATTTTAAATAGAAACAAAAATTTCCCCTTCGTTTTGCCACAGTAATAATCTAAAAAAGAACAGCAAAGGTACTGCTAGTATTGGCAAGTAAAGAACAACCATTTATGCAAAAAGTTTGTGCTGATTAAAAAAATGCATTACATTTTCATTATTACAGCGAATTGACATTGCTGCTAAAATAGATCAGTGTCCATGAGGATTTTTCCTAGATTGAAGCTTTTTTTCTGGGAAGAAGGCCACGAGAATAACATGAGACAAAATTAAACAAAACAAACCAGATATTTATTTTCTTGCTTCCTCTAGATTTCGTGCATCCTGACACCTGGCTAGTTGTTTAACAATAGTAATTTGTAATGTTATCACACCGTCTGGCAGTCCTACTGCTTGGTGTATTACTGTGCTAATTTACTGGAGTGGATTACTATAGCTGGGCTTTGCCTCCCGATTCCAGGTCTTGGAGCCTTCCTGAAGCGACACGTAATTAAAACGCACTAAAATGGAAATCAGAAATTGAGCAGCTTTTGTCTTGCAGGGTGTTTGCACAGTGTGATGAGAACATCTGTGATAAATTAGTCCCAAATCTGCTAAGGGCATCAGCAGTTTTTACCTGTTTTCAGCATTACTGTTACGGGAATACTGCACGTAATTTCTGCATTCAGAATTCAAGTTTGAAAACTCTGCCTTGCTGGAACATGTCAATGCTTTTGTTTCCCCCGTCCCCAAAGTCTAGTATTTTTGCCCTAACTAAATTAGAAAAGAAAAAAACCAAAAAAAGCTTTTTTTTGTGTTTTTTGCTTCTTCCCCTCAAAGGCAGCTTTGTGCTACTGCAAATATTTAATCTGACTACATGTACCAAATCTGTTAATCTGATACCACGAGGAGGAGGAAATCTAGGAGTGGTCCCGGTGTGGTACTTGGTTTTGATCTGCTCTGAAAGAAAGTGGATACACTTGCATTTTTGACTCGGAACAATCTTTGAAACGTTCTGTGCGTGGCTTTGAAATGTTGATTGTCTTAGCGGGATGGAAAGATGAAGGTGGCTCATATAATTGGCTGCTTCCTGGAGAGCCAGCTCTTGCAGGTAGAGCAATGGCACATGGTTTTCTATTGTAAACCCTGAAACTTTGTAGTTTGACGCTCTGCTCCCCCGAAATCTCTGCTCGGTGTTTGGTGCCGCTCTCCCAGACCGGCAGCGCGCCGATTGCCCGGCTTTCCCCCTGTCCGGCTGTGTTCCCGCACGGCTCACGTGGGGAGCATCCTCAGGCAGCTGCTGGTCACACCGAGTCCTGGACATCCTACAGCTGGTGGCCGCGTGTCTAAGTCACAGCAAAAGGCTGAGTCAGGACCCTGGCAACAGGGGAATTCAGAGCGAGTTTGAGTCAGGCTGAAATTTCACCGCTCCTTGGTATGTGGAGTTTCAGGGTTCTCACTGAAGGGGGGACAGAAGGAGCTCAGAGGCCGCAAAGAAGAGGAAGCAAGCAACTTTTCTTTCTGACAGCGTAGACAGTTATTTACAGAGTGGCCCAAAAAGTGCAACTACAAGTGGGCCAGGACTGAGAAGAGCTGGTGAGGGGTGGGTGGAGTTCGGGGCCTTCCCTTGCTGGGATGCCGGCAGAAGCGTTGCAGCCGGCACGGTGACAGGCCACGAGGACTTGTCCACACGACCTCTGAGGGCCCGCTCGGGGAAGGGCAGAGCTTTCTCTCCTCTTTGGGACACTCGCGCAGGTCTGTGCTGGAAAGCTCTCCCCAGGCTGACATACACTGTTGTTGGAGCAAGGAGGACGGTGACAGTGACTCCTGCAGCTGCCCTGGTCCATCTGCGTCCCCCCGATCACCCAGGGCTGTGACGGGAGCCCCGCTCAGCACCCTCGGGCAGCGTCGCGTCCCCGCTAAAAGCCTGCATGGTCAGCAAGGGGAAGGTCTCTCTCCTCTACCCAGACCGCTCTGCCCGGGGAAGGTGGATGGTAGCTCTTGCTCATGTTTGATCCTGCCTCTCAGCAGGATCCCCAGACCGAGACAGCATTGATACCCCTTCTTCCAGGTTAGAAATAAAAACACTCCCCCATCCCATCCCATCCCATCCCGTCCCGTCCCGTCCCGTCCCGTCCCATCCCCAGCTTGCTCTCTTCAGGGAGAGTCTGCGTTCAGCCCGTGCCAGACGTCCCGAATCCCAAGGCTCGTGAGGGGAATTTGTGTCAGGGCCGGACTCCGTCGTGACCTGTCGGTGGGGGAAGCCATCAGGCCGGCAGGGAGCTGCCAGCACCCCCGTGTCTCTCCGTGCTCTGATCGGGGCTTGCCTGGCTCCGGACGTCTCCAGCCTGTATCATTTCCAACTGCAGGGGGAGATGTTAAATATCAAACCGGTGTTGATTGGATCAGAGGCGGCCTCAAAGAAAGAAACCTTAGACCGTGCCAGATTAAACTTCACACTTCACCATTCTTCTCCTTTCATTTCTTTGCTGCCTCATTCTCTGCACAAATAAACCCCGTCTCCCTGCTTTCTACCAGTGAGACAGCATTCAAGGGGCAGGAATGACTTCGTTAACAAAATCAGTCTTCATTTCTCAGGTCCTGCTGTTCCATCAAACCCTGGGACATGGCAGCTTTGATTACTCTAGTGATAGGATTAGAGGGGGAACAAGTGCTGGTTAATAAAAGGCCGATGGGTGGTCCATCACGTTTGGTCACTGACAGATCCGCAGTCTGGAAGCTGGACCTTCAGTGGCAAAACAGCACGCTGCAGTAATATATAGACAGGGCTGCGGCCTGGCCTTGCTATTCCATCCCCCTGTCCCCTTGAAAAATTAAACATTTGTGTGATCATAAAGCTGGGACTCTCAGAGCTGACAGGGACCGGTATAGCTGACTTCAAGGGAAATTCCTGTTTATACTAAAGTGAAAGGTCCAGGCTCAGAGTCTTCTGAACCGGATTAAAGGGCTCAGTTTCACAGCTAGTTGACTTTTGACAGTCCGTGTAGTCTATTTGAGGGAGTGTTATTGATTTTTTAATTTTTTTAAATCTTTTTTAAAGCAAAATGATTTTTGCCTAATAGAAATAGCACCTTTTTGCTTTTTAAAAATTTCAAGCTTCATGAAAAGGGCAAGAGTCATCAAAAATAGCTTAGTAACATCTGTTTTGATTCCTGAATATTGTTGAAAGAAATGCTGTTAGAAGGTTTGATTATGCATGGTTATGCATAGTGCACATAGTTTTCAGCTTGCTGGCTATCACCCCCTTCACCCCTCTGCACTCCAGGGTAAAAAACTTCCCCCAGGAAAATTATCTTTGGGGTAGAAACTCTTACAGCAGAAATAGAAATCCTTCCATTTAACTCCTTTTCAGTACTAGTGGAGCTGCTTTACGTCTTTACCAGGGGAACTGTTCAGGGTGAATGTATCCGGGTATTAAAACTACAGTAGTCACAGTAACACCTGAAAGGATCAGCAGCTGACGTTTTATGGCTGTAACTAACTGTATGTGTTGCTCTTTACAGCCCGTTACTGTGTGCTTCTTCACCACAACCCCCGTGAAAGGCCCACCCTGGCATTTGATGCCTGTTAAGAAAAAAGCCAGTCAGTTAATGATGGCTCGAGGGGCAGCTGGCAATTCATCTATTTATTGTATATGTAACTGCAAGAAGTGTTTGTAGAACAGGTTAGATGTGAGCTCGTCCTTTCCCTCTGATCCTTCACACCTCCCTTGGTAAAATCCAAGCCCAAGACAGGTGTACCTGCCTCCCACAAACAGATCTGAAGAGGATTCTGCTGGTTGATTTGTTTGCAAAGTTATAGATGCTGCTCGTGATCGGTTTTAAGCAGGAATTGCACCTTTATAAGGTGGGCTCTGAAAGGAACAAACCCCCAGAAAAAAGTGGTGTACAAGCCTAGCACTCAAGGGAGTCCCTGTGGTACTTGGGGCGGCTGGACATTACCAAAGCCTAGAGGTCAAATAGCAGAATTGTGCCATCTTTCCCTCTGCGTGTGGCGAGAGGTGAGTGAGGCCTTAACGTGGACCCTTGGCCCCGGTGTCGGGGTGCCCTGTGCAGTGTGAGGGGTGCAGGGAGCAGCCAGGCATGTGCTTTGCTCCCTGGAGGAGATTCGCTCCCCGAGCTTGGCTTCGGGGAAGGGCGTCAGAAAGGGACAGATGGCCCAAATGCATCCACGTACTTAGGCACTAACGCTGCTTTCCAATCCCTGTCGGATCCCCCCTGGAGCGATTTGCCACCTCCAAGCGGCTCACCCAGTAAGTGCAAAATAACCCCCTCTTCAGTAAATGGTATTTCCATAGCGATGATTTTTCTCTCTGTTTGTTGTCTGCTGTCAGTTTCTGATGCTGTTGCAACAGCAGTCAGGATCCTGCCCCAGGCCCAGAGCGCTTTGCTTATAAACAGAACGAACCATTGACCTTAAAAACCTCAACTTCAAGTACAGTGCAACCTACAGTCCTCAGAAAGTCTTTAACAGCCTCCCCTCAGCTCCCTAGTGAGTAGCAATCCGCTTTATAAAGCCAGCCCACATCATTCAGGCTAGTCAGAAGTTCCTGTACTGAAAAGGCCAGAAATGATCTTAAGGGCACTCATTCACCTTGCACTCCTGCGGAGACAGAGATCAGCGGCAGGGCTCCTGGCAAGGCGTATGTGGGAACTTCAGAGGGATGTGCTGTAAAATAACTGGTTTCCCCTGTGCTAGGCTTTACGCTGCAAACCCTTATTAATCTCTTCACTGTCATTAGGAGTTGAGGAGACAGCTAAAGGCAGAAGAAATCACAGTTATTGCTTGAGCCACATGAAGTTGGTGTGATTTCTTTCATCTTTTGGTCCTATTAGAGCATAGTTGGATGAGGGACTGTAAAATGACTTCCACAGAGGAAAGAGTTTGGGATAGCACAAAAATGGTTTTCAGCAGCCAGCAGTGTTTTGGGAACTTCAATTTTTACTTTTCAAGAGTCAGCATTAGAAGAACCCCATTTTGCAGGGAGTTACATCTGCCTTGTGTCCACACACATTCCCAAATCACATTTGCAAGCTGACAAACAATTCAGATTCTAAATGCTACTAGACTTAAAATCCGCAGAAAGTACTGTGGGTTGGTCACAAAACTTCAATACCTTTCCGAACCTCTCCAATTATTTATAGGTTGCAGTCACTAAGACGTTTTTCTGAACGGTGTAACAATTTGTGAACCTAATAGTCTTTCTATAACCCATAAAGCATTATGGTTTCTAGCTCGCTTGAGACATCAGAAATTGCACTGGTGCCTGCAGAGCTTAAAACTGCAGATATCAGTGTTTGAACTTAGTATGCCAGTTCTTGGACTGGAATTGGAACAAGTCTGTACTTTCTGTGGAGTGGGAACAGGCATGCAACTAAAATACATGACTGGCTCTATCCGTCACAACAGCTGGCGGTTACTGTGTCTCATTCATCTTGGTGGGTCTGCTTCTGCTGGTGTTCAAGAGAACAATGTAGCTACCTTGTGTGACTGTTATTGTTTATTGGATGTAGTTGTCATTTAAATGCACAGAGAATTAGAAGTGACACGGTTAATACCTGTGTCAGAAGCTCAAGCAGGGATTAGCACAGATAACTGTTACTTTTATCACTAGTTATTCCAACAGCAGGCCTTACCTTTGGGGTTTCCAATTTTTAGAGCTTCTGCTGCAAGTCATTTCAGGACTTCTAGCACAATATAAATGAAAGTTGCTAAAAACTGTAAATTAAAACCATGTGTTCAGCATTTTGGGATTGATGTTGTATGACTTGAGAAGGCTCATTAGCAAAAGTATTTTTAGTTTGAATGAGATCAAAGACCCGAGACTTTCCACTCTGACGGTCATTTAACATAGGCCTAGACACCCCATTTCTCATCGTACATAGACTCCCATAGGCCATTTATGCCTGAAGAAATCATCATCCTTGAAATATTGTAATTAGATTTATTATCAGTGGACCACTGCTGATCACCTCTGTGCAGGCACTGCAACATCACTGAGAGCTGAAGAGTCTTGCAGATGTCAGAAGGGAGTTTTATTACTGACTTCTTCAAAATCAGTATTGCAGCCCATGTCAGCGGGTAGTGGTGTTAGATGTGAAAGACCATTGGTATGAAACAAATGCTGCATGTTGTACTCATTTCAGAGTGTCTCTTGAAACCAGGGGTAACACTGAGCCATTCCCAGAAACTCCTATTGGCAAATTGAGAAAGGATTGTAAAAAAAGGAAAGTGTTCTGATTTCTTCTTTTCCTAGGCTCAGTTAACATGGAAGTTACGAAACCTTTCAAATGAATTCCAGTCCAGAGGTTCTTCGTGCTTGGGTATCCCTGCAAAATCACAGAGTTCATTGAGATGGGCGTGGAAAAAAGCTAGCAATTCAGTCATAGCCAATGTGTTAGCTGTAAAAACATGGTGAAGGGAATAACACTAAATGCTTTATGTTTTCTCTGGATTGCATCAAACTTGCTTCTTCTGCCGTAACTCTTGTATTGGGGCACTCGTTGGGAGACACAGACGTCCCCAATACATAAAACAGAGAAGAAGCTGTGTTCATAGAGCAAAGCGATATTCATCAGGCTCCCTTCGTGAGCCAAGGAATGAGAAAAAGGAAGCAAATATTCAAGTTATTTTCAAACCTCTTTCCATTTTAATAAAAGTCAACTTACGAGGAGCACAGGGAAAATATTTCTTTAAAGTAGGAGGTTCTATGTCTTGAAAGTATCCCCTTAGTATTTTAGGCTGTATGAAATCCAAGGTCTCCATTAGGCTCCCTCACTTTTGTTAACAATCGCAATGAAGACTGATTATTCTCTGTACACTTTCTGCCACCGCACAAATTTTGCTTTCCTTTGATTTCTTGCAGGCTTTTCCTATTACAGGTGACAGCATAATAGTAATGGGGAATATTTATTTAAATGTGAGACAAAATGTTCACAGTATAGGAGTTTGCAGATTCAGTAGAGGAGGAGAGGGCAAAAGGGTGATTTGAGAAACATGCCCAACTTTTTGAAGGTCTTTGTATTTCTGGCATGTGATTGATTTACAGTTTTAGAAATGATCGTTGAGATTAATGTTATTCCAGCAGTGAAGTGTGATGGGACACGTCCCAGTGTGTCCCATTCATTCCAAAGCACTGGTAAAGTCATCATAGCACTAGTAATTGTGAAAGAGCTAAGCCTTACAGCACGTGAAGAGCTAGTCCTGACATACTGGGAGCCAACTGGGATGCTCACTTGTAGTTTGCTCTCAAGCTAAGGTAATTCTTTATTGTTGGGATGTCACAGGAGCAAGAGAGGTGCAAGTACGTTAAAGGGTCTCAAAATGATTGTTTTTATAAGAGTTAACTATACAGAAAGCCCTTGTTTTTCATAATGACTTTCTTTCCTGATTAATACAGGAAAAAGCTAGAAAGAACATTCTCAGAAAAGCTCGTTAGTTGCTTGCTGAAGGAAATAACTCATTAAGACATAGAATCGAACGCGGGTTTCTAGTACCAAGTTATGGCCGAAACAATTCTAATATGGCCTGGCCTTCAAACAAGTGGGATGCTCTGTTGGTAGACAGCTGCAAGCAAACTGAAGGTCAGTTACTTCAGCATTTCTCCTTTCCATTTGCAGGACACCAGGGAGATATTTTCTTTGCTTAAGGATGGGAGCATCAGGCCATGAGACCAGGTTATACCATCCTGAAATAATCCAGGTCTTTTGGTGGTGAGATGAAGTTCAGAGGGTCAAGGCAGCAGCCGTTTGCAGGCATGAAACACTATTCGGCATTATGGATTGGCTTGTTGCTGTATGCAGACTTGCACCGACTAGCTTTTTACCCAGCTAATTGTGTGAGGCCAGGGAGGATTTGCTTTATTAACTCAAGTGGCTTGGCTGTGAAATGAGACATACTGTACAGCATATAATTCAAGCTCACTTTCAAAGGCATTTTTGTTGAAGCTGGGTATCCAGAGAGACTTGAGCCTTTAACATGTATACATCTGAAACGAGCTCTAGAAACTTAATAATTTTAAGTCAGCATTTAGACTGGTTCATGTTCCAGTAATGGAATAGTGCTTGCTTTAAAAAAATCACTCTATTTATATCTTAATGTATAAAAGTGTGGGTTTTTTTAAAAAGAAACAGACTGCTTTGAGCACGTGCTGTGTGCTAACTATGACTGGATAAGCTTGTGAGGGAAGTACCATATAGAGACTTCAGCAAATTATGGCTCTGAACTTGAAAGAAAGCGTAGCTGGGTGCGCTTGGTGTATGTTCTCAAACCTGAAAGTATTAGCTGTGGAGAATCACTTGTAGTAGTACCCTTTTGTGTCTTGGGAAGTAAAAAGAACTGTAATCTCCCCAAAGGTGTCATATTTTGGCATATTTTGGATGGATTTTGTCATTACTGACAAAGAGATCCCAGTGGAAGATAACCCTAGGAATGCAAAACACATTCACCAAAACCCACACAAGATCTCTTATCGTGCTCTCTCTAAAGCTGTTGCAGAATCATTTGAATTACACTGGAAAGATTTATCCCTTCTTAATGGAGCACTCTTCATTTTTTAAAATTGAGTTGTTGTGCAACATGTCAAGTAACAATGTCATAACACATCGTAAATCAGTTTGTTCACTGAAGGATTCTAGATGAGTTAATCTAACATCCTGGACACAGTTCATGAGCAGTTAATTTTAGCAGTTCTCTTTGATATATATCAGTTAAGGGAAAGCAACTCTAGCCATTATGGAGTAGAGTCAAAACTGGTTAATGGCAAAGCAAGTACAGACAAAGATTGTTCCGAGATAAAGTCTTTGGCAGATCATTCAAGGAATCTTTGCTTTTTATAGAACAATTGTAGCTCTGATACCAGCAGTGCAGACACTCTGGGACAAAGAGAAAACACACACACACACCAAACCACACAAGAAAACCACACACACCACTTGGTACTTGCATCTAAGAAGAAAGTCAAGCTAAAGTTCACCAACCCTGACGTAGTTACCAAAGAACTCCAAGGCAGGCAATGAGATGGGAAGAAATACCCCCAAAAAGGCATTCAGGAATTATTCCCATTGTTAGTGGGAGAAAATGAGAACGTTTGATTTGAAACACAAAGTCGTCCGGCAGCCTGCCAAATGCCATTTATCTCAAGGTCATGCAACATAAATAACCCCAAGGGTTAGCTCTTAAGTAGAGAAGCAGGAGGTAACTAAACAAAAATAGGGGAAGGGATTCCTCTCTCTTCCCTGTGGATGTTCGACATGCTAGTAACAAGGTTTCAAGGCCTGGAACTCCAAAAGAGTCTAGTATACTAAGGGTAGTAAAACACACCGAGAGCAGGGAGTACAGCTGATCATAGCATCCTGGAAGGGACTGCAGTTTGAGACCAAGCCACTAAGCTGTCACGCATTTTCTTCAAAAATTAGTCAGGGAGACTAATTAAAAAGGAAAAGTCAGCCAGAAAAAAATTTTCCTCTTTGAAGTTTAGGTCTGAAAAGATTGATCGCTGTTATACAGTAGGGATGACAAACGTTTATTTACTGTTTGATTGGGCGGTCACATGCATTTTCCTGTTCTTCCAACACACCAAACTATCAGAGCCTTCTTACAATTTTTAAGAGAATAAGCTTAGCAACTGTCACATCGAGTAATCCATCATCCCTATCAGTCAGGGAAGGAAGGGTGTGTTTTGCTGAGATCACTTAGACCTCAGAGTATAGCTTTGACGATAACAATGGGAGAATCCCAAAAGACTTGGCACCCGTTCTTCCCTTCTCTGGGGTAAAGCTCAGTGTAGTTCCCGTGAAAACAAATTAAACAAGTATGCTGTCCTTGGATCTGGAACCCAAAACTGTATCTCTGTGGTCCTTGAAAGCAGGCAAAGTATCTTTCCCACTGGTTTACCTAGAAAGGAGTTTTGTGTAGCCAGATAATTCATTAAGAAGATTAGAGAGAAAAGAATTTAGTCAATATTCTTCTAATTTATCTGTGGTTTTGACAGGCTTAGAAAGCGACTGAGTCACTTGTGATTTCATGTTGAATTCCTGATGCTATGAAAAATGTGAAGTAAACTCACTAAGTCAGAAGGAGAGTTTCAAACTGAAAGTGTTTTGATTCAGCTTTCCTTTTCCTGGTTCAGCCAGCACTGCCAGACATTGCTATACAGAGTCCTGGACACCGGAATGGTCTGAGCACCATTCCTTCCAAACAGAAGAGAAGCAAGCTGGGCATCTGGGTAAGGGACCCTGATCCTTAATATACACATATAGGACAACTTTATACCTGTAGGCCTTACATAACCTGTTGGGAACTGAGTCATGACTTCAGAAGCTGAAATATCCCAACTGTGTTATTACTTACATCTGGAGCTAAGACTGATTTGTTCTCTATAACTTTCTCCTGTCCCTGTCATCTTATTTAATTCTCTTAGAGAAAGAAATATTTGTATGTGGAGGGACTAGAGTCAATGAGATGGTGATGTGAAGGGGACATCTGCAAAAGTTCAGGCTGATTGCAAACTCCAGAACCTACAGTTCTTCAGGCAAAGGATTATGGGACACATCTCCATCCCTTGGCAAACAGAGCAGCTCCATCCATCTTTGCATCCCATTTTAGTCGCTAATGAAGCTGGTTTTCTCAAGCCCACATGATCTTTAAAAATGGCAGAGAGCATAAATTGCATCATTAGCAATGAACCAAAGGCTTTTGTGTTGCAACAGCTTTTGTTGAGGGATTATTGTGTTGAAAATCCACTGATTTTGGCACAGGCTGGAGAGCTCAGCAGTTCCACTTTGCATGTCCTGCCATCATTCAACAAGCAGACCCTGTCGCTAGACATTGCAGTAGGGCGGTCGGTTGGCTTCTCCCAACCTCCTTAGGTTTCCAGATGTCATAACAAAATGAGAGAGACTTAGCCATCTTCCATTTGTTTACGCTGGAGCTGCTAGGCAGAGACCAAGCCACAACACTGCACAGCTTTTCAAAAAAGACTTAATAGGCCTCTCTGTAAACAGATCTAAATATTTGCTCCAGTGACATTTATCGCATCACACGTCTGGCGCAAGTGTTTCGTCCTTGTTTTGCTTGCGTGTTTGGATTCTCTTATAAACATTAATGAAGTGCTTGAATACAAATGAATAATCCTCCCCCTTTCTTCCAGCCTGGAGGGGAGGGGAATGGGAGGGCATAAAGTAATAATAGTTCAACCTTCAACCCATAATTGCTCAGTACGTTTTGATGACAGCTTTCGTTCTCACATGCTTTAAAAGACTTTATTCGGCGTGTACATCCATGCAAAAGGCATTGCACCTTTCTTCAGAGGCAGATGCAGCTGGGGTTGGAGTAGGAGGCAGTTAGCACACAGCAGTGTGTCATTTGATGTTTGGTTAGTCGTAGCAAGTTAACCTACTGCTGGGTCCCCAACTGGATGGCAGAATCTAACCCCAGCTACGAGGCTTTTAACAGGGGATATATTTAGTATATTCTTCCCTAGGCATCTGCTTTTGGCTGTTGGCTGGACAGAATAATGGGCCTGAAACACCTCAGATCTAACTCCATATGGCTGTTCATCTGCCTCTTTGCTGGAGAGCTGAGGTCATTTAATAGATATTTTGCAGTTACCTACAGCTCGAATATGACTGGAGACAGCATCCTTCTATATAGCCCCTTCTCTGCTCTCAATGCCTTTATGGAGGATATAGGGCTTAGAAAGTGGGCAGCTTGGTCTGGCTTTTGATTTTCTTGATAAAGGAGCGAGGGGCATGCGTAAGGAAAGACTGACCAAATCTTGTTTCCGTAGGTGGTTACTGTGGGGGTAACCTTTAGAATATTTTTAGATTGTCTAGGGTATGAGGCCATAAAACAAATGTGTTTGATGCCTGTTTTCTGATCGTAAGAAAGGTGAAGTTGTGAAGCATATAAAGGCTTCATCTCTCAACCTACTCCAGACTGAGAAAGCATCAAGTATCTCATTCCTGTGTGGGAGCAGTTACAATACTACTCCTTTCTCCCTGTGCAGTTAAAATGTCACAGTATCTTCTACGCACAATGAATTATCGTGATCTCCTGCCAGGTGGGACAGTGCTTTGCTCAAGACCTTACTAAGCGTCTTTAGTTTCTGCAGCTGGACTTGTAGGAGCAGTGGTTTGGCTTGCTTGGAAGCCAATAATAAAAGAAACTCTGTATTAGCCAAGCGGGTCTCTTCAGAAATTCCCCAAACTCATGCAGCTAAGCTCTCAGTTCTTTGTTAAGAGCAAAACTGCTGCATTTAAGCTGTGGGACATAAAAGAAGTAATCAGTGCCTAGAAAATAATCAAAAGTTCATTCTTCAGACAATCTTTAAGAAAAAAATCATCCTGTACAAGACATCTGTGAGTTTGTTGTCTGCAATGGTACTAAGTGCAAAGGATTTATTTCCCAATAATCAGGCTTTGGGAGGTCAAGATTAATACTCCAGAGGAAAAAAAACACCGTGTGTTTCCTTCGTCTGAGTGATTAGGTATAAAATGAGTTAAAAATTAATACTGTCTTTGGTTCAGCATGTATATGAAACCATTCAGTCTGCACATACTTGTGTACTATTAGAGAGTGCCCGTCAACTCCATTAATTATCAAATTGCTTATTCAGGCTATACATTCCTTGCATAAATCCGTATCAGCTTTGCCTCTTGTGACAGTATTTGTTTATATGAGCCGGAACTCTCAATCCTGAGCAGTCTAAAACACCCCTCAAAAGAATTTCTTCATCTGCTCCTACACAGACCCAGACTAATTGCTATTGAGAGGATGCTCTGTGGGGTGCTTTTTTGGTGGGGAGTTGGGTGTAACAAAAATGTCCAGAAAGGTGTTCCCTTGTCAGCTCTGTCCATGTTGATAGTTAAAATGGAGGAGACTAAAGTTGATACAGTTCTCAGCAGCTGTGAAGTGCACACAGGAAAAAGAGAAAGCTGGGAGAAAGGGACAGAAACAAAAATTTGCTGATATTTTTGTCATCTCTGCTTGATGTGCCAACACTAATGGAGGCTTTTTTTCTTGCTAATTTATAGGCCAGTGCATTCCAGGGTCCCCGTCGCTCAAGCATTCTGCCTTTTGCTCATTTGCTGGAACACAAACATGGAAGTGTATTTGGAACTCGCTGGAATCTTAAAAAAACAAAACAGAGGCAAGCTGCCAGATCAGAATCTAATACACAACATATGTTTACAGGGTATAGTCTCTTGCCATGCTGGCTTTAGCAGCACTCCAGTGTGAAGTAGAGTAAATGCCTTCCAAGACCTTTTATCATCCATTGTGCTTATCAAAACAGTAAAAATACTGTTTTTATTTCAGCAAATGTGCCTTTACTCTTGTCGGAAGCCCTTTGAATTCCCTGTCACATTTGAGATCAGTGGAAGAGTATGTACCTGGTCTTGCTTGTCTCGTTCTCCTCCTCTTCATGAGAACTCGTCTGCCTCAAGGCTGATCGGGTTCATCCACCAGTTTGGCCAGCATCCCTGAAGAGGACCCCTAGTTTGTAAGGAGAGGGTAATATTGACCCCCATCTGCCTTGTGCGTTTGTAGCGTAAGTAATGGCACTTTATGAGGAGTCTATGAAGCGGAAAGGGTTGTCCAAACATAAGACACAGAGGATTGAAGGAAATGAGGTATTTTAAGCTAACTTGGGATCCCTCAGCTTGTCCAAATGCAAGAAGTGCCATTGATTCACACTTAGTTCAAGCCACAGGCTGTAAAGAATTGTCTAGCAGTGATTCAGTTTACCTGTTGTCACTTTTTAATATCCTGCGTTGGCCATTATCGTATTTGAACCCCAATTTAGAGACAGAGGGAGAGTTCTTCATAAACATTAATGTGCATAAGCCATTTCCAACCCTGGAAAAAGAGACCAAGCTAGTTCTAGACAACCTAAAGCCAAACTAGTCCCTTAGTTCCATAAAGAAAAGTTGCTTGCTTCAAACTTTAGCCCTCTCTTGGGAGTCTTCAGCACTACAGAGAGGTCAGTGCTTGGCGAGGCCAATGAGTCCCACTAAGCCTCCGTGGTTCCCTGCTGGGCTCTGTTACCTGTGCCTTACACAGTGCTGGTATCTACTCATCCAGCAGTGCCTCCACTCAGTGTACAGCAAGATAGGACCATTGAGACTGGAGTCTGCTGCAGCGCAGAGCTGCAAGCTCAAGGCAAAGACTCTTGTGACAGCCCAAGATTTAGGAGCGGGATGCAATGGACAGTGCTGCAAGGCAGAGGGAATGGAAAACAGGGACAGTTACACCAGACTCCTGTCACCTCCTGTGGCTGCTCTGCTCAGCATGCAGTAGGCTGGCTGTGACACTGCTACAGCAGCAGCTGAATGTGGCCTGCAGAATGGGTAATCAGTAACAGTATGCAGACTCCAGGAAAAGTGAAGCGTGTAAAAATGTTGTGGGATGAGTCAAAGGTTTGATGGGTATGTGAGACTCTGAAAGAGCAGTAGCCCATCACTTTTTCTTTTCCTGTTCATTCTCCAGATGTAGGGTGTACCTCACATGATCCATGAAGCATGTTAGGCCACCTGGATCCCATGAGCTCTACATGCACTACTCCAAGCTTATCAAGGGCTGTGCTTGCAGGCAAGCTGTATTAGCAGGAGGCAAGACTTGTCTGAGACAATCCTGACGTGGCCCTTTGTGTTTCCCTTCTCTGCATGTGAGATGGGCAAGATATTAGAGCTATTTATTTTTGGAAAATGCTTTTTTTTTTTAAACAGAAACAGTGCTCATGCAATTATCTGTATTTGAGGGGAAAAAAGGTTCCTTGAAATGTCTCAATCTCAAATTTAAAGTGAAGTGAGAAAAACACAGGAGTCTCATCGCAAAACAACAGGCTGGTGACTCACCAAAATGGACATTTTTGTACTTTTAGTTCATAACAACACATTAAAGATAGAAAAGACTGAATTCTTAACTTTTTTTGTTGAGATACTGTTGTTGTTCCCTGCTGAACTTTGGAAAGCAACAGAGGTGGAAGTCCCTCAGAAGCTTAAGAAGAGTATGTTAACGGAGGAGAAAGTTCTCAGGTGCTTCCTTGATGGGAGCTCTCTAACACAACTCCAGGATGCCTGACTAGCAGGTTGTTTGAGGTAGGGTAGACTTTACCTCCACAGAATATATTTTTTACACATATCAGGAAAGTTATAGTTCTTTACAGCTTACGAGTTATTCTTACCTGTAGGAAACTTAATATGTATTTTCATCTGATTTCCAGCAGGTCAGATCTCTGCTCACATTTAGTAGTGTCATGCTGTGAGCAGTCTTTGTTCTTGAAGTAGTTTTGGATCAAAATGGGGGGCAGGACATAGCAGTTTCATCTCAACATTTCATCAAGGAGGTCTCTCCTAGATTGTCTTAGCTTGAAGTTCATTTCAGAAATAAAATTCACATACAAGGAGGCTACATAGGCTGTAGTATAAATACAGATCTTGCATGTCTTGCAGCTCAAGGACTTCCTGCTTTGTAGCTCAGATGACCCAGATCTCTTGCCTTTACCCTTTGACCACAGACAAGTGACTTATGCTTTCACTTGAAGAGACAGATTGAAGAGATGGTCGTGGTTTGGACTTTCAGTCCCTCACTTTTTTCTTTGCTCCCAAGAAGCGTCTTCTCTCTACCACTAAGCAGATTAGCTGCCCAGTTCAGCTTTTGAGTCAAAAGTTTAGCCCTCTGCTTGCAATGCTTGTTTGTCTTTGCTGCTTGGTTTTAAACCAATTTCTGTATCTGTTCCCCATTCTGTTTCAGTTATGTGTGGTTTTATTTGACTAGTAAGTGAGAGTAAGGTTTAAAATATTCAGTCAGTAAAAGTCCATGTTGGGTAATTCCATGGACACAGTGACTATCAGGACAATGACGTTTCCCTGACATAGGCTCTGTTTCCTATAGTTCGGCAGTACTCTAGGTCCTAATCACTTGCACTGTGCAGAAGGCATTTACTGTATGCTTTGCTGCTGCCCAAATGCAGATGTAGATTTTGGATCGTGAGATTTCAAGTTCTGAGGATCAGCGTGGGTTTGAATGCTCTTGATGACACAGCCAAATAGGGTTGTTATGATAAAATTCAAAATTCATCTCTGAAGCACCTCTTTCTAGCGTTGCCTCATGCATTCTCAACTAGCAACGTATTCCTCTGTCTAAGTGACTTCCACTGTTGGAACTTTTTCCTAACATATTTAAGGTTTTCCTTTACTACTTCCAGATGTAGTCCCTTGTTTTACCATTCTTTGACTCTGTAAATATGTTTTCTCTGGTATTAGTCCTGCTCAGTTATTTGGTTAGAGCTGTTGTGATACACGAGATCATGCCCTCTCTTTTAGGAGTCATTTATTAAAGAAAGTTTTTACAGCTACAAACAAACAAGCAGGCTTCTGCAGAGATTGAATTTCAGTTTTGTCTTGTTTGTTAACCAAGACTCACACCCTTTTCAGGACAGTTCGTAGGGACACCTCGTGGCTGTCAGGAGCTCTACAGAGCGCATCGCAATCATGTCAGGTTGATTTATAGTAAGCCGTAACATTCAAAGTCATTTGTGAAAGAGTTACAAGGGAGGCTGCCAACCCACTAATTAAAAGCTAGAAATACTTTTAAGTTCTGTTCTGATGGAAACAAGTAAGAAAATCTGCTATGAAGTGGAATTACCCACTCACTCCCCCCAAAACAACAGCAACATGTTGTCTGCTTGGGTGTAATGAAAACTATCAAAGGAAATTTTCTATTTAAAGATAAAAAAATGTTGGTTAGTTCCCAGATTCCCATACTGCAGTTTACACTCCCACTCTCCCCATTCCGCGGAAGTAATGCAGGCAGCTCAGACTGCACAAATGCAGTTTGTTGGTGTGATTCTTCGCTTCTCAGTCAAAAGCCACACCTAGTCAGTGTCAGAAAAGCGAAAAAACAACCCCCATTCCCTTCAAACACACAAGTCAGGTGTATATTAGATGGTAAGCTTTATACAACAGCAAGCCAGACTGACTTCTTTAGGTTTCAGGTCATCCATTAATGTAGATAATTTAAACAAGTGAGTCCTGGTAAGATTGCTCACCAGGCAATAACTCTTTCAAAGGGTAAGTGAGCAAGACTTTGAATCCACTGTCTCCCTGAATTGGCAGTGTGCCGCTTTTCTTCTGTTTGATAGAAACTCTTCAGTGAAAGTGGTGTTTCAAAGAACAGAAGCCCTTAGAGGAATAAAGTATATAACCAAGCAGTTTTACTGGATAGAATTGCTCTAGGCCCGGCTGAATAGAGGCCTTGTGATTTCGTCAGTGTTACGTGTTTAGATCGAATTATTCAAAAGCATATCATATCATAAACAAATCACAATTTTATATCTATATATAAATCAAAAGGACAGGTAGGGAAGTAGAAATAGTCATGAAATATTTGTCATTTCTGTCTCTCCTTTTCTCAGTGAAACCTGAATCATGCAAAATGCTGGAAACCGTCTTTCCATAACAAAGGAGAATAAGGTTCTTCATGTGCTTTGTGTAAGGCTGAAAGAGGCTCTTCCTGGAGAAACTAGTCAAAAGGTCCAAAGAGTCACTCAAATTCAGGGGTTAGTTCCTACTTAAGCTGGAGTAAGGAGCCAAAACAGTGGCAAGGAGGACAGAGTTATGGAAAGTATGAATTCAGAGTATTTTGCTCTTAATGGTCAATCCTCATCTTCACAAACGTAGGAGAGAAATAAAAAATGTCTGTCTGCCTTTCTGATCTCTAGAGCAGCTTGGGGGAGTAGGAGAGTGCTGTTACAGAAGATGACAACTCCAAGTCAGTAGCGGGACATCAGAAGGATTTTTTTGCTTTAATCAGAACCTAAGACCACCTAGAAAAGGTTAGAGCTGGGTGTGCGTGTTGAGTGTCATGCCTGAGTGGAGACCGTATCTAGGAGTACTTCCAAGCATTTGCTTTAAATGTCCATGCAGTCTCCTCGCATTGGGCTGGTTGTCCAGCTAATACTTCTTTCTGTTCTACAAAAAGCATACACTATGTAGGGTAATGTTCAGGTCTTCCAGGCTTAAAAAAAAAGTCACCATGTTTACTTCAACTTTCCCTTTCTAAATTGCTTTGACAGCCCTGTGCTTTTCTAACTCGTTTCAGGGAATATCCAGTCTGCCATTGGAATTATTTGAATTGTACAGAAAGAAAGGAGGGCCTGTTTCCCTCCAAATTCCATATATTGTGTCGCTGGAGCTTTTCATGTTCCATAAACAATGCTCTTTTTCTAACCCTCTCCCCCTCCTGCCCATAGCCTGACTTTCTATAATTTTCTTGACATGGACAACTCAGCATTTTTGTGTAAAGCTATGACTGATTTTCTGCAGCTTTACAAACAGGAGCTTGCTGGTGATTTCAAGAGGATCAGGTAGCTTGATGCAAGCGAGACTGGGTAGGGTCTCTGGGACTTCAAACACGTGTCAGCAGTGCATCTGGTTGTGAATGATTGTTTTCCCTTAAAACATTCATGATCTCGCATTGGCAAGTCTCCTCTCATAACTAAGGAGACATTTGGAAAAAGGTTGGTATTTTTAAACGTCTTCTTAATCCCTGTAGATCTTTAGCCACATACAAGCTAGTGGCTTCATTTTTCCACATACCGCTCTTTTTTTTAGTTAATAATTCAGTTATTATGGGAGTGAAATCTCAGGAGGTGCTCTGAGTTGCAGGCGCTCTGGAGTTTAAGTTCATTTCAAGCTTCCTATGAGTCTCTTAATATTTGAATGGTGTTTCATGGTCTGTCTTTGGCAACTCATGAAGTTGGATCCCGGGAGAAAAATCACAGCCTAGATAAGTAGCCATGGTAGATATTGCAAAAGCAGTAGTGCTTCTGTAGCTCTTCAGTGGCGTGATGCCTCAGCATTTTTTTCTTTCTCTACCAGGAAGATGGATAATTTCCAGTCTTAACGACCACGCATGAGAAAGATCAATGAGCAGCATTTGGGAAGGGTGTCTGATTGGTCACACCCTCGTCTGGCTGTGCTTGCTGGTGCATTTTGCATAGCATTTCTGGAATACTTTTGCAGTAGTGAAAGGGTTATTGCAGCATTTGATTTCAACCTTATGAAGGCTTTATAAGAAGTGCCAAGCTCCTGTAGTCTGGAAGCAGGAACACTGATCATGTGCCATGTCAAGAAGAGGAAAAAAAATCCTTTCAGTGTTTGCACTGAATATGAGTGTCACTTTAAAGCTCTAGGTTGCTTTGAAAACTGCCTTGCAGCCCGACAGCTTTGCGGTGGACCTGAGAGGTCTTGGGTTAATGTCATCTAATGCATCCTAATGGGTAGTCTAATTGTAACTGCCATTCCAGCTGTCCCTTGTGTGTTTAACTCATGTAAATGAAAAACACAGCTTTCCAATTTTCTCTTCAGCTTGAAATATTAGCTTCTCCTTAAGTAATGTGTTTTAATTGCAGAAGCAAGATATAATATATATGTTATATATAAAGAAAGAGTGGGTGAGAGCATGAAGACTGTATATAAATAGCAGGGCTTCTTAGCTGTTTTTTTTCTTCACCATTGCCCTGTCTTCTCTCAGCTGACTGCTGACTAAACAGATGCCGAACAGGCCCCAGCTGATCCAGAGAGGGGATATGACAGCAGGCAGAGATGTGCGGTCACCTATCCCAACTCCTATCTGCTGCAAGATGTCCAGGTGGTTAGACAGCAGCACTTTGAGGCATGCGGATGCCCACTTGATGTCAGTCTGGAGCGACTCCCCTGATTTACACTGGCAGAGAAGATCAAACCCCAGCTTAAAAATTAGGTGGTGGAGACACAAAAAAAGAAAGAAAAAAAAAGAGAGAAGTCAGCAGACACTCGGAGGCTGGGAAAGGCTGCCAAACAAGCATTCCTACCCATGCTTACGATTCTTCCCCACATACAACTGGCTGTGTACGTCTGGGAGCAGCCAGCATAGTGATCTATTCATAAAGGGCCAAATTCAGGAACCGACCTGCAAGGCTTGAGTACACTGACTACACACGGGGAAGGTGGGGCGAGGGCTCAGAGGGGCTTCTTGGAGTTGTGCAGACAAAAATCCCCTTCTTTCCAGCTAGCTGAAAAGCAGGCACGCCAGAGGGAGAGAATGGTGTAGTGGTTAGGGCTTTAACCTGGGACTTGGGACAGCAAGAACCAGTTCTCTAGTCCATCAGAGACTAGGTCAACTTCTGGGTTGTTTTCTTTCTTTCTCAGGATGGGAGAAATAAAGCTCAGCTCTCTCTTGGCTTGCTGTTGGTAGCATTAGGAGAAAACTTACCATATGTTGGGATCACAGAAAGCCATTACCTAGACGAGCCCCCCAAACACAGCCCCTCTCCTGCAAGTGGAGGCAGGGCTGTGCCCACTACCAGCTTGCTCGGGGCCTCTGCACCCTGGCAGTGGCATGCAGACCAGCTGCAGGCAGGGCTTTTCCCGGCCATCAGCAGAGGAGACACGAGGGGTGGAGGCCGAGCTTGATGTATCCCTCAGTAGCCATGAGGGAACAGCAGTTTTTTAAAGTGTCTTGGTTTGCAGTTTGCAGTCAGCAGATGAAGATTAATACGCTCCTGAAGTGTGCTCCTGGCTCTCCTATCACCCGGCCAGTGCTCTCAAAATTGAGACAGGATTATTCCATTTAGTCATTCAGGCAGAAGCATCTACGCTTGGAAAGCAAAACAAAACCTAACCTAACCCTGTTGGCATTTCACTGTGTGCATCTGGGCTGAACTTTTCGAGTCACTTAGCCTTCCAAAAACCAGAAGGTACAAACACCTCCAAAAAGACAAGCCTGAGGATGACCTTAAAAGCTCCTGTCTGTGTTTACATATCCTTTGGCTGGAGGTAGGCAACAGGCAGACCACTGGATGATACTAAAATAGCAGCTGTAGACACAGTGGAACTGACAGAGGAGTAACACAGTGACCTCAGATGCTGCTTGATTGCCCCTTTCTGCTGAGAGGAGAGACAGCATCCTGTCATCCCACAGGGGTAAAGAGGAATCTGGAGATGAGCTATGGAAGAATTCATCCACCCCCTTCCATTTTATAAACATGAATAGAAGTTAGAAGGATATCAAAATATGAATAATTTCAGAAGGTTTTGAATATACTGCTCTGGTTGAGATAGATTTAGTGATAAAGACAAACCGCTGGGTTTGCCTGGATGCTTGATTTGAGGTAGAGAAGAGAGCTGCAGGTTCCACCTCATTTATGCGAGGTAGGAACCACCATCTGTCACAGCTACCAGAGTGCTCCATATCTGCGTGGAGAACAGAAGGCGCTTACTGACAACGGCCTGCTTGTGCAGACACAGAGACAGCCTGTGCTGCCCAGGGCTAAAGAGGGGAAGGGGCAAACTCACGTCATGTGTAGGTTAATTGAGTAAAAAGAAGCGATGTTTTCATTTTCCTGTAATCTGCAGCTGCCTGAGTTCTTGTGAGGGACATGGCATGGCTTAGAGCTCCTGCTGGGGTGCTCTAATTTAGATCCTGCCCCATACTCACTGCAGGCCTGAAGCAGAGAACAGCCAGCACTGCAGACCTATATTGTGCGGTCTTCACTGCACGTGACTGGTTGACTTGTGACATGTCCAGTCCCACCAGGGCGCAGCGTGGAGAGGTACGTTCACGGAGCACATAAACTACTGTCATCTAATGGTGACGCTGTTTCTTTATGCCGTTACGGAGGACTGCACTGAGACCCAGTCTTTGTTTGATGTAGAGCCCCTGAGTTGGACTGGACAGAGGTTGTGCATGAGAGAAGATACTTCTCCCCAAAATGAGCAGCCAGCTGATCTAGCTGTCCTTTTCAGGACAGGGGTTTGTTCATTCTCGTTATGGGTTGCCTGCTCTTAGCCTAGCTTCATTCACCTCACACCGTTGCTGTCAGGATGAAGGGAATGAAGTTGATTTCTGCACTTCTTTCAGCACTTTAAGCACAAATTGAGGTGAGTTTGTATGTGATCTGACCTGGCCTGCCCTTATCCCATATTTAGATATCCCTAGTAGGGTCTTCTGGGTCAACTGCTGCTTGAAAAGAACGTTTATGGAGAGTTTCAGCCCTATTCCCCTGCCCTGCTCAAGATCTAAAAAACAGAGTAAATCTGATTTCTGTGACTTGTAAGCTATGTTTAGAAGAACAGTTTTTGCCTTTGAAGCTCATTCAGGAAATGTTTAATTTCTCCTGTTATTAGTTGTGTGTAATTGGTAACCACTCACAGTGAGGACTTACCTGGTTAGTGAGCCATTCCTAAAAAGGGACAGAAATACTGACTGTGAATGACAAATACTTTTTGCATGTGCTTGAACAGTGCTTCCTCTGTCGAAGTCCTCATATAGGCCAGGGAATGCTCTCAAGTCTCTTCTCATTGGTACCTTCTCAACCTCTGTGGTAACCTCAGATCAGCGTCTGATCATGAAAATGCAGTTACAAGTTACTCCAAGTCTTTCCATGGAAAACCCGCTTGCTTTAGCTCAGTATTGCCTTGTCTGCTTCTTTTTTTACCATGCATTTTAAGGTAACTTACCTTTGGGAAACAAAACTGTTTGTGGCACTGAGCAGATGCTTCTATGCATTTCAGCCTCTGGCTAACCCCGTCCTGTGTGTACATGGGAGTTATCACAGGTTTAAAGGGCATTGTTTAGACCAGAGTAAGCTGCCCATTTGTCCCAAGGACCGTCAACGCTTGGACGTGGCATTGCAAAATTAATAAGGGAGACTAATTACAAGGCCAAATGCTTCAGAAAGGAATTTCTTTGGTGAAAGGTCCTGTGCGTATGTGCCTGAGCTATACTGGTTTCTCAATGTGGTCTGTATAGAAATACCTTTCCTTACGCTCTACCTGCTGATAGCTCTGTGAACCCACCTCCCTGATGCTGAGTTCCAAAGGGTTTCAGACAACTTGAACAATTAGGGGCTACTCTGAGTTCTCTCATATGGTGCAGCATTTAGTAGTACTTAGCATTTTGCCCTAATATTGAGATGAAGAGCTCTTTGTAAGAGCAGGTTTATCCCTAGATAGCAGTTGGTGTAGAAGACTCTGGAGTAACTAGACTCCACAATATAGGCAGTCTATGCTGATAGGTGCTACTTCTAAGAGATGAGGTTATCACAGGTACATGAGTAAAAGTATAATCTCGACTCAGGGTTTTCACATGATTTATATAAGAAATAGCCTACAAGATAGATGGGTTGCTTCAAATATGCAGGTTCTTTCAACCTTCTGCATTTCATATCCGTAAGTTATGTCAGGCTCTGCCAGCTTTCAGCTTTGGAAGATATGAATTTCAGAAGTCAGTTACTAACAGCTACAGCTTGATTGCATATGTACACACAGAAACACACATGCTGAGGGAAACTAGAAAAACAGATCTACAAAAGAAGTTATTTATCCTTCCTTTGTTTTCCTCCTTCGGCGTGTGAGCACAGCTGGGAATCTTGCTCGTCTGGGTGTTTGCAAAGGGGCAGACAGTTCATGCAAAGCCTTCTGCTGAAGGCGAGCTGCGAGTTTGGATCACGACTCCGCCACAGAGGTAGCTCAGTGTGAGGAGCAGAGTTGGACTGACCTCACAACATGAGAGAATGAGGCTCAGTGAATGATTCGGCTAAGAAAAATGGCAGAAGAAATGAAACTAAAGGAGGCCTTTTCTGAGAGGGGGGAGTTTCAGTGGCCTGTTTTCTACTGATCATTAGAAGATTAACTGCCAGTCATGTTCCCAGTTAGGCACTCCCAGAGCTTATTTGATCCTGGGCAACAGGTTTATTTGCCTAATTTATTGTTGCTCTTAGACTTTTAAACTCAAATATAAATTAAAGACTTTTGTTCTGTGCAATTTAGAAGCATGTCCAGGATGGGGAGCCCAATATTTGGCTTGGCTTCATGTTCTGAGATGTATTTCAAGAGCTTCTGAGCATTACTAGAATGGGTTTGGGGCTGATGTTTGTTTTCTCCGGTATTTTGGTACTTAATGCTTACGCATTAAGAAGAAAGGTCAGTGCCAGTTGTTAAGCACTGAGGATGAACGATTGTCGCAAGGAGCCAGTTAGGCAAGCCAGTTGTTGGAGGGTAGCTTCTGAAACAGAACATTAGAAGCTGTTTTGTTATCACAGATAATTTCTGTAAGCATTAGGGATAATACTCCAATTTGGACAGAAACTTCCATAGAGGTGGTGAGTATACAGAACCTAGTGAGTTACAGTTAAAAGATCTGCCACTTATCCTCTAGGATGACTCAGAATGTATGTCCATCCAAGAAACTGTGACTCCTTCAGTAAGCTTAATAAATGTATGGGGAACGTGAACAGGCTGGCCCTCAGGATGAGCTAAGATAAAAACATCTGGAGCAGAACAAAGAATGAGTGGAATCCATGCTGAGGGAAGAGAAACAAGAATAAAAGGTGTTTCTCAAACCTTGTAAAAATGAGTTTCTGTTGAATCAAGGTTCAATGCAAAATGGAAGTGGGCTTCATTGAGTAAGTTTGATTTCAGTGGCAGAACCTTAGTTTTTTTCAGTGATCTCAACATTGAAACATGGAGGACCTTACTTTGCATGGAATACTGTCTTGGATGGAAGTACTGTGCGTCTAGTGTATCACGTGCTGGCTTGTGACTTCATCGTTTCATCAGTGGTTTGTCGTTGTCCTTGGTGTGCTGGCTGACCAGGGCAAGTCATCTCAACTCTTCCAAATTTTTCCTGCTTACTGAGGAACACTCTGAATTGTTATGGATGGTATTTATACCTCCATTATGTGGGGAGGTTGCAGGCAAGGAGATCCCATCTTCAAATCGCTTCCGCCCAAGTGCCTCTGCAGTGCAATGCCTGCCAGATTTACTAAGCTCTTCAGGGTGCCGTACCTCTTGTCTCTTTGAAGCTAGTCGAGATATCCTGATATAGATACAGTTGGGATGTCAATAATTGGAATACATTGTTCTTGGCCCACAGGGAGTCTGACACAGCAGCTCTACCTTAAATACAGCGATCAGCCTGCAAAAGCCAACAAAATCCCACAGACCAAGTGATAACAACTGTTTCACTTTCTTAAATCTCCCAGTAATCTGAGGGATGAATGAGCTTCATAGCTCAGAATTGCTCTTAAGTACAATTTAGTGGGGTTTGTTTTTTAATACCCACATTTATTACTTTTTTTATTTTTTTAAAGAAAGTCTTTTCACAAGATTTGCCAAAGAACATAAAGGTTTGTCATAATGGATCAGATCGCTTATCCCTGTAAATCCAGTACCCCGTATCTGCCAGTGACGATTTGGCTCAGCTTGAGAATCAGCTTGTATAGTACAGCTGGGTGCAGGCATGGCTTTCCTAGAGGGCTGAAAGGCTCCATCCTTCCATCTCCCGTTATACTGACCGTGGTGGCCTGGTGTTAGCATCCCCTGCTTGATATTGTCAAGGCTGCTCTGCCTTTGGTTGGGAAAGGCTTGGAGGAAGCAGGTAGTCTCCAAAGAAGCATGGAGGCAGCTTTGTACTAAAAAGCTGTCCTCTGGCCAGGTAATGACGGCTGGTCCTTCCTCTTCTTTCGTAGTATTTGAGACTTCAAGGGAATTTGATGTAGACTTTTTTGCACCATGGGTCAAGTTGTTTTGGAGGTTGGAGTGGTGGGAAAGAGAAAAACAAATTTTGAAATGCATTGCATGGATCACAACCATGCAGAGCAACTGCCAAAAATAATAGAATGGGTCTTGTTCTCTGCATCATCTACAGTAAAAACAGAGATTGACGAAGAACTTCATCAGTGATCAAAGACTTTGAGCTCGGTTTCTCGTATGGGTTGATGTCACAGATTCTTCCTCCACTTGCCAGAGATGAAGCTGTGACAACTAAAAGGTGACATCACACATTAGCTGAAAGGACAATCTCGTGCTACTGTTCCTAAGGTTACAGAAAGGCTGAAAAGTGTTTCAGAAGTAGCATTATTTAGGCATTTGGACTTTTTTCCTTGCATGTTGCTGTTACAGAGCTATACCATTATGGAAAACTAAGATTCCTGTTGCTGTTGCAGCGAGGGACTATGTAAATCCATCTGTCCTGGCGCAGTCAGTGCTGTGCAAGCCAGTGGGTGAAATATTGTTCTGAGGGAAGAAATCCAGCTGCTCTTTGCCTTGAATAGGCGATGTAACCTTGGGCCAGTTGTGCTTAGTTTCTCTTTCACCTTGTCAGGCTTTAACCACGTGCCACAAGACAGTTGCTTGTTGACGGAAAGGGCTCAGCCTGCCATCATGGGGACATGTGGGAGAAGAGAAAAAATTGAAAACCCTCATGTTTTGGATAGGAAAAAATATCCCAGTTGTGATCTACTGTTGCATACATAGGTCAAGGAAGGATTACCCTGCAGTTAAGGAAGAGGGTTGTGTCAAGGGACAAGTTCTGTTCCCAGCTCAGCCACAGACTTCCTTTCGGACCCTAACACTTAATTCTTTGTGACTTTGTTTACTCACCTGTCTGATGGGAATAATACCGCCTACATCAGAGGCGAGTTGTGCTACTCTATGTTGATGCACGTGGTGTTAGTTAGGAACATTAAAATGCTTTGTGATCCATGGATTTTAAAGAAATGCGGTATAAATGGTCAAGGCTGTTACTTGAGATTTTAGCTTCAGACACTGTGTCACAAATCAAAGTATCTCCTTTTATTTCTCACTTTAGAGGGCTATAAAACATCCATTGGGCATATGGTTGCACTTCAGAAAGCAAGTGCAAGTTTTGGACAGCCCAACTAAAATCTAGTTTAATTTTTAAGCTTTGTATATGTTCTAGTTTCCATAGCTATTTTTCATGTTACTTTTATGTTTACTGGCAAAATGCTCCTTTGAGTTTGTTAGTGTTAGATATTCATTGTCCAGTACCATTTGCTTCCATGTTTGGTATTTTAAGATTTACATTACATCTCCCGTGGTTTTAGAGAACAAAATTATTCCTGTGCTCAATACTCAGCTTAAATTTGGAAAGAGCTTCAGATCTTTTTTTGTTTAGAGTCTTTTTGTTACAGGCTTTGCTAGCTCACTGAAAAATCCTTTACGGAAGACACCAGACAAGAAGGTCCAAGTCTCAATTCACTAATCCTGTTTAATCTCAAGCTGTCTAACGTTTGAGGTCAGCTGCAGAATATAACTTTATTCAGGAGACCTCCTATTGTATAAAAGGTAGAAGTGTATAAAAGTAAATAGATAAAAAAATTTTAGAGCAGGTTGTCTGAAGTCATTAGGAAGGCTGTAGCTTTAGGGCCACCAATTTAAGCAGCCTCACGGGTTTATAGTGGAGGGCAAGCCCCTTATCCTCCATAGCAATAGAAAATCAAGTTACAGCTTCATCAGCCAAGCTCGTAATCCAGCCATGCTTTAAGAGCAGCAAGAGACTTATTGTGTGTGATGAGACCACTGAGCTACCCCGTGGGCAGGCCAGCCTATCTTACAGGGCCACAACAAGGTCACCTCACTTGAGCGTGGTTAGACAAGCCCGGAGCTGGGGAGAAACTCATGGTCCAGCTGAAGTCATCTTGAACCATGGTGAATCCTACAGCCCTGACAAAACTGAGCTGAGGCAAGCCATATGATGCCTCACTAGCGTGCTGAACAAGAGTCATGTAGGGAATGGTTACTAGGGAAGCCAAGGGTGCTGTAGTCTCCCTCTCTGCTGGGGTGTGGCCATGGCAGCAGGCATCTCCTCCTCACCACAGGCACCCTCAGTTCACAGCTCATAAGCCTAGGGGCTAACATCCTACTGCAAGTTGCCTTTCATTTAGGTAAGAAAGGGACCTAAATATGCTGAACATACCGAGGAGAAGAAAGATCTCTACAGGTTTGTGTAAAGAAACTCAGGACCAAGGATTGAGTCCTTTTCTCATCCCATTTTTTCCACTTTCAGAAGAAAGCACATGAAGAATGCTGGAGAGCAAGGATCTGCTACTCAGTGTAAGAGGCAGCCTTGCGCTCCAAGAGAAGGAAAAGTATAGCAACCACATCTCCTGGGCAGGGAAAGCCCTGAACATCACTGTTGCACATTATCACAAGCTGCTTGTCCACTGGAAAAAAATAGCCCAGTTCCATTGATTTCAGATCAAGATAAGCAGCAACCTTGACAGGTGTCCTCTGCTATGGGTTTCCCCCCACCTTTCATCCAAGAAGCTTAATGTTTAAGTCTCATAGGAAGGGAGCTTTGTATCTTCCTTTCAGATCAGATAGGAATAAGTGTAGGACAAGGAAGGAGGAGCCAAACTGGCAGCTTCACAGACAGTCGCTTCTCACAGCTGCTGACTCCATGTCCTTGTGAACATGAAAACTTTAGAGCTCAGGAAAAAGAGTGTTGGCTTCTACCATAGTTTTCTCACTCTAGTTCTAGCATCCTGTTGTCTCATTTATAGACTTAATCAAGTTTAGGACTTAAAGCTTTTTTTTCCCCAGTACTTTCTTAGGAACCCTAAGGCTAATTGCCTCTCATTAGCCCTCCATACCTTCCCTCTGTTGTTTATCAGGTGTATAGATACATACTTAGGATAGAGAGTTAGCTAAGAAGTCTCTGTGCAACAGGTAGAATAAAGCATACAAAAGAGAGTAACTAGAGAAAGAATAAGGTAAATGAAGGAGAAAAAAAATATCTAATTTGTTAGAGATGCTTCTGAGGGGCTAACCCCAAAGCCTGTCCCCAGCCAACACTCACACAGAGCCATCTAAAGTGTCTCCCCTGAGTAAGTACTCACTTCCTCCCTGCCAGCTGAGTCTGAACTCCAAAGCCCAAGCAAGCCACAGCCGTTCATTTTTATACTTCCTCCGGATCAGTCATTCACCCCAGGTGAGGATTTAAGTACATCTCACAGACAGCGTCTTTGTGTCTTCATTGAAGGTGAACGCCTGTATGGGGCTTAATTGCAATTATTCTTGCTATATTAGTTATCAGAGGCATAAGGAGGGGAGATATTCTGCTTGTTTTCTCCAAAAATGGCTGGTTTTCTATTATAGAGATAGTCTGTGCAATTGCTGCCATATCGGATAAAAATTAGAACATATTGATAGTGGGCGATAGCTGGAAAAATGATGCACGGGAAAGAGAAGTAGGTGTGTGTGCTTGAACTGTGTGGCTATAGGGCGTGATGTGATTTATCTAAAGAGGATGTTAGCTTTAAAGGCTGTGGCAAAAATTTAGTTTGAAACTCCAGTGTCTTTTTCGCATCATGGTCTAAAACTTAGGCTTCTTTTAGTACTTTACAACTCTTGACTCCAAGACTAAAATGTTTAATTGTCCTTTTTGTTTTTTTTTAATCAGATGTTTTCCTGGATGTGAAATCAATATTTCTGGGTTAATGTGTTGTCCCTTCCCTATTTCTTCAGCTAGCTTTAGGGTCTGTAAGCTGGGCTCACAACATTTACTACTTCAGCAGTCATAGGCGTCCTTTGCTAGCCCTCATCAGGCTATTGCCGGAATTTCATACCATCGTTATCTTTTGCCCATCCAAAATTAGTCAAAGCTACTTGCGTACTGCCCTTGTATAGGAGAGACACATCCTCAGGAGTGAGGCAAGAAAATGTGGGAGGGCTTGGGGGTGGTGAGAGGGAGCAGGGTCCATCCCCACGGTGCGGAGGAAAGAGATGAGGGCAGGAGGGAGGCATAGTTTATTGTGCTAAAGGGGAACAGAGAGGACATTCTGCTGGTGCTTATTGACACAAGCCTCGGCAGTGACTCTGGGCTTCCCTGCCGGCTGTGAGTGATGGGCAGAACAGGCTGCTGCCTTGTTTGGTGGGATCTTGTGCAGACAGACTTCTTGCGGAGGGATGGATCCTCCTCGGGGAGCTGGCAAGAGAACAGAAATGCAGGATCCTTTTGTTGAGAGTCTGGATTCGGGGGACAGACATTTTAGAAAGGCTACAACTATTAAATTAGGGGCATCTTCCCCAAGGAGCAACCTTTGAATTCTTCTCAGAGCCAGCTGTTCTGGTGCTCCAAAGTCAGAGTTACTTCTGTCTGGGATGACCACATGGGACTCCTCCAGCCCTAAGCTCACATCCATGACCAGCGTCCCCAGTCTCCCAGCTGCCGCCTCTTGGCTGATGCTGTTCCTGGTTAGGAGTGAGAGGAGTGAATTTCTGACAGCAGCTCAGGCACAAGGCAGAAAGTGGCTCGTCTACAACATGCTGTTTTGATCTGTGAGCCTGTCCTGTGAGGGCTGAGCCTGGTCAGGGGACCAGAACCTGAGCCAAGGATGCAGCACATCCGTGGTGCATGCTGTGCCCTGGAAACACAGCCAGAGAGTGCTGTTGTTCATTTAATTGTCATTTAGGTAAGGATTTGTATTTTTATTTTTGGAAAAGCCCCCAGAAGGACCCTGAGTGCCCTGGCAATTTATCTTTCCCATTGTGAACAATAAACATGCCGTTATAGATTGAGGAGGGGGTATGAAAATCTTACTGCAGTTGGCTAAGGCAGAGAAATCAAAGCACAACAGGAGCTGGCTCTTGCATTATTGTAGGAGTTTCCCTTGAGTAAATGGCTTCTGCTTAACGGTTGGAAGACCAAACTGGACTGGTTTGGCTCTAGATGCAAATATATCTTGACAGGAAGAAGGGAAAAAAGGGAGCATTTGTACGTGGATGAGCAGGCATAAAACATAGCGAGATAGAGAAGGATGGGGAATTAAGGAAATCAAGATAAAGGGCAAAAAATGTAGGAGAAAGCACTTGCTGGTGTTCAGGACTATTAATTAGCTAGTGCTAGAAGGAAGTGATGGGGATGCAGGTGATCGAGTTGTAGATGAGCTGGAACTTGCAGGAAAGGTTTTACAATTAAGAGTGATACTCTTCTGACTGGACAGGGATGATTGGAGGTGTGAGGAGCTCTGGTTACAGGTCTTTGTGTGTGGGAAGGTTTCTCCATTCAGTTCAAAGGACTATTAATCAACAAATCCAGTCCCTTGTTTATCACAGATCATTGAGAATGGCAGCTCATTATTCAGGTGGAGAAACCCATAATGGTTGGGTGGCCAAAGCATATTTTCCAGAGTTGGACGGTCTTGATTTTGAAGAGATGAAAAGATGATTGCAGAATCTTTTAGGTTGGAAAGGACCTTTGAATCATCAAGTCCAACCATTAACCTATAACTGCCAAGTCCACCACTAAACCATGTCCCTAAGTGCCACATCCACACGTCTCTTAAATACATCCGGGGGTGCTGACTCCACCGCTTCCCTGGGCAGCCTGTTCCAATGCTTGACAACCCTTTTGGGGAAGAAATCCACTTTTTCTCTTGGGAACTGAATGGTTAATCGCACCCTCCCTTTCAAATTTGCACTTATGATGCTTGTCCAGATTTTGTAGGTATTAGAAGTTATGGGATGGCTTCTTAAGGGGACCTCAGGCAGGCAAAGCCAGGATGAAAGCAGCTGGTGGCATGGAGAATTTCCTTGAAGGTGGAAAAATACAGGCAGCTGACTTTCAAGGAGAAATGTTCCTTTAGCAGAGGTAAACTCGGGTGCTGCCATCCCTGTGAACTTCAGCTATGTCAGTTAGGACCAATAAATACGTTGCTCTGCCAAGGTCTGGGCTAATTGAGGGAATGCCCAATGTTGTTAGCTGACCTGAGAGAACACAAGTCCATTTAGAGTAGCAGAGTGCTATAGGTATTTGAAATCTGGAGTAACTGAGGTTTTGCTTTAACCAACTTGGAGCTCACAAGTAGCGTCACCCTGAAGCCACAGACACATGGAGAAAACCCCATTGTATCAAAATCGTGGTTAGACAGGACATTCAGTGAAGGTCAGTGGAATACAAGGCAAATACTGTGTTCAGGAGGAAAATAAACTTGTTTTCTGGCACTATGAAACTGAGGCCAGGGCGTTTGTTTATGGAGAGAGCCATTTGCAAACAGGGAAAGGCTGCCAGCGATACGAGAAGCTTTCGTGATGCATAGCAGGTGCTCCTCAGACCTGGGCGAAGAAAGCGACAACTGGGAGGACATTTTTTCTGATCATTGTGAACTAACAGAAGACAAACAAGTTCCTAGATCTGTAGGAAGTAGCAGGAAAGCAGACTGCTGCGCTGGAATAATCCAAAGGTTTGAGCCACGTGATGTGGGCTATTTACCCGGGGTGTCCAGGGCACATGCAGTGGGAGCACACCTGTGCAGGGAGTTGTTTAATGGACACAGGCGTGATCTTGAGCTGAAAAAAAGCTGCAGAACAAGGATGTTTAGAAGGGCTTCTCTGGGTGTGAGTGTCAGGGTCATGGCTCTTCCAGTGCACTGCGTCCTGTCCACCAAAGAAATTTTAGCTAGTTATGGGTGCTTTACGCTGCACTGCTTCACAACTGGATTTTGTCCTTGCACAGGGAATATCAGTATTGCTGAGTAACTTTCCTAGTAAGAGAAGGAAATCAAAAGACTTGCCAAGAAAGTGGAAGATGCAGTGAAATGAAAATTTCAGGAGAGTTCTGAGTTAGAAAAGTTGTGCTCAGTGTATTCAACCAAAGTAAAACACTTAGATTTGACAGGATAACATTATTCTTTCATGGACAACAATTCCTAATGAAACGTGCCAGTCTGCTGGGACTAGTAGGTTTGGAACTGTTTTAGTTTCAGTGCTGTGGATAGGAAAAATAAATTTAAAAAAAAATGCAGTTTGGAAATTATGTTTTTCCTGCTTACTTATACCAGGGGAGAATTTGGCTCAGACAGCAGGTCACCGTCTGGTCTTATGGGGGATTTAGGACTGAGAGACTCAGAGTACTGGACATATTTGAATTGAGGCCACTTGTAGCCTAAACCTTGAATCCAGTAGTGCTTTGCAGCTGCAGATAAGGATGAGGTCATATGCCAGATTGTGGTCTCCACAATACATCATTACCAGGATAATCACATCTGCAAGAAGGACTGTTAGCATCATGCATTATTGAATGAGATCAGGTACTTGTATTTCTGAAATAAGTCCAAGACTGTGTAATTTGCCTGCTTATTAGTTCCCAGGGTGAAGCTGCCAAGAGACCATTACCAGGAGTTATGTGACTTGACAGGGAAGGCCCAGAGGACAGTTTGAACCCTGTGATGGACAAGCATAGATTTTGCAGTCAGTGGGCTATCAGTATCATTAAAAAATGATGGTCTGCAGACATCCCATTTCTGGTGTATTTGCTATATCTTTTTCTTTCCTTAATTGCCTGATTTCCAAACGCAGCTATCTCTGATACTGATGTTAAGGATCAAATCCAACTGGTTTAATTGGATGCTGTTCATTTAAGACAAACAGTGTTGGTCCTGAGAGAATTTCACGTTTTAAAATTTCCACTCAGATATTTGGCGTCGCTGGGGTATGTCTAGAGGCAGACAAACTCACTTTGTCACTCTGCTCAGCAGAAGCAGGCACTTCTGACTGCATTCATCCCGAACAGACTTTGTACAGGCGTATTAACTCCGCTGTGATCCTGAGACAATGCGTGATGGCTTTCAGCATGGTACACCCAGCTATATACTCACAGCCAGCATTTGTTTTGGAGCTGGCTCACTTCTAGCCAATTTGGAGCATAAAGGAAGTGCAAAACCACATCTGCTGGCAAATTCCATCTAGACATACCCAGAGACAACTGTTTTTTGTAGATTGTGACACTGCAGTCTGAAAAGTAGCATTTGGGTTTTGTTCTTTATACCAGGCATGTAAAGGATAGCAGACCAGAGCAGGGAGGCTGAAAATTGGATGCCCAGGCTTAGGCAGGTGAAGCAAAACCTGCCAGAAATGACCAGTTGTACTGGCTGTTTCAGCTGTGATGGACAACTTGAATCTTTTTTAAAAAGTCTTTAATTTTTTTCACACTGCTTCCCAGCACTTCTTTCAAATCAGGACTTCTAAGGCATCCTGAAGGGAGCACTTCAAAATGGCTAGACTCTTTTCAGGAGTGTAGTCCTATGATCCATCCTGTGGGTCCTAAATTAGTGTCTGGAGCTGCACAAATTCAGAGGTTTTATACTCCGTAAAGAGCTCTCTGGTCCAGCCTTCTGCGTAACTGGTGAGCCTTGCTCAGGATGAAGCCCGTTGCTTCTTTTCAAGCTGTAGTGGAATGTCTGGAAAGACTGCAGCCTTGATTTGAAAGACTTTGCTAGAAGGAGGACGTGCCCTTGTTCCAGGGACAGCAGCGATGCCTTTGATCTCCTCTACTTCCTTCTCCTGGCAAATTGGAGTTGTGACATTTGGTGTCTCACCAGAGTCTCAAACTATAGGTTTTTGGGAGCTGTTTTGTGGCCTGGGGGAGGGGTAGCGTATGGAACAAATGTTCTGCATTCAGTTGCTCCCCTGGGCTTCAATGCAGGCTCAGCACACTAGCAGACCTAGACAAAGGAACATGGTATTTCTAAATTTTGGGATTTGAAAAACTATTAAAGTCATTTTCCCACTATAATGTACAAGAATTCTTGAACCAAAAATAAGTTCCTGTCTCTGCCACTTACCCAGAGCTTTAGAGATGCAATCAACCCAGCAGTCATCCCCTCGCCAGAAATAAAAATATCCATGGTGGGTTTTTATTTCCTTCTTCTGGAGACCTGGGATAAGCAACACATGATTTGGTGCTGCTGACATCTGGCAGCATCATTCCTATTTACTGTAAACACGAGTCATCGCCCGTGGAGTATTTTATTGCTTGTGGTTTCCATCTTGTTGTATGCAGCAATTATGCACATGGCGCAATCTTTCCATGTCAATAAAAATGTTTCATTCTCAGCAAGGAACATCAGAATAAACCCAGCAATTCTTATGGGCTACTGTGTTGAGTTAAATGGGATGTGATGGGGAGGAGCGCTGCAGGAGGCTCGGCGCAGAGGGCAGGGTGGCTTTCTCCTCCAGGGTCACTGAGTGGGACTGACGGACTCGGGGATGGTGGACAGAAAGTTGGGGTGAGCGATTGCTTCTCCAGCCTGCGCCAGAGAAAAGGCCTTACAGCTTTTGTTTGCTTTCTTGGCAAAATGTTGTGCAGCAGGACGCCTTGTGAGTGCTGCTGGAGACTTTCCTTCATGCTAATTTCTGTTTCTGTCTTTATAATTTTTTTTTTCTGGTTATCCAGGAGTTTAGAGATGTTTTCAGTAAAGGATTCATGAGAGAATCTTCAAAGGGGACCACAGCCAGGGGAAAATCATAAGCATGAGTGGAAAACTAGTGTTTTAAATTAGTATGAAAGCTTGGGGGAAGTCACTTAGGCCCAAATCCACAAGTTGATTTAAGCCTCTTATTCCTGCTTAGGTGCTCTGCTTTCCCTTTGGAGTTAAACATCTAAAGGTCTTTATGATAAAGCACTTCCCACTTCATTCTTCCCTTGGCTTATTGGGAAACGGAGTACAACGTTTGCCGGCTTTGGTGGGAGCACGAGGGCATTTGTCTGGGGCTCCAGACAGCGGGGCTAGTCTTAGCAAGTCATCCAGCCTCTCTCCACAGTCCCTGGGGTGGGACAGGCCCTTCTGGTGGGTGATTCATCTCCATGGGAGATAGGTGTCTGAGATACGTGGGATGAATTGCTCTCTGGAGGTGCCAGCCTCCCTGCGCTGGCTGTCAATGGAGCCCAGCCAAAGAGTTTAGACTAGGCGCCGAAGTTTGAGGCAGCTAATGGTATGGGAGGTGAATTTCAGCCCCAGGAACTTTGGGTGGAATTTAAGCTGTCTGAAAATGACAGTTGTGCAAGCAATAATAAACAGTCTGTAGTTCCACGTCTGGAATCTCCTTATAAACAGGGGCATGCAAATCAATTAGATAAAAATCTGAACATTTCTGAATCTCCTGCCCAAACATGAACAGAATCTTCTCTTGGATTTGATGAAAATCCCCTTCACTCTCCAAACTGTATATATCTCTTATTCTGCCACACAAGCAACCTTCTCCTTGTTTCACACAGAAATGAGGATGCAGGAGCCTTTGGTTGCTGTCATCTCATCTCTGGACATCCCTGATTTGGCCACGATGGTGAGAGTCGGTGGTGGGAACCTTCTGGGAAGAACCTAAAGATCACACTGTGGCGTGATTCCTGGCTCAGTGCTGCTGATCGAAGTGCTGCAGATAAGCTAAGATGTAGATAAGCACCCCAACTCCCGAGTTCTTCTCCAAACCAAACCTTACAACATTTATCCACCTTGACTGTACATGACTTTGCCCTTAGCAACGGAGATTACACCCACTTTTTTCTTCTCTACTTCCAGCAGAGGAGCAAGAACCTACTTGAAGACAAGTAAAACACCTTAGGCTTTTAGGTTCCCACACCTTTCTCCTTTCTTTTTCAGAAACTAGTCTGATTATGTATTCATTTCTCATTCTAGTCACTGCCTGAGAAACCACAGGTTTCAGGTAGGGGTTCTAGGCAGCTCGTTGCGAAGGCAAGTGCTCCTAACTCTGCTAGAATAGGTGGGTAGGCCAGGGCATGTGGGTCTCGCTTCCATCAGCATCAGTTAAGAGCTGCTCTTGGGGACGGGACTGTAGGCTCATGGTACCTGCCCTTGGCTGATGTGCCTCAGTTCTGCTAGCTGCCCACGAAGGGGAGGATTTTATTTATTTGTTATTTGATTTTCATCTTCCCTTCTCACCTTGAATATTTTGCTAGTCTTGTTTTTTTTTCCCCTCTTTCTCTTGAATCCCTGGAGATAAGAGAATAGAAGTGACCCCATCCATTGCTCCCTTTGGTGTCACAAAAATGCTCAGGTGCCTGGTGGCTGTGTCTCACTGTTTTGGTTTGGCCTGGATAAATGCCAGGTGCCCACCAAAGCAGCTCTATCACTCCCCCTACTCAGCTGGACAGGGGAGAGGAAATACGGTGAACGGCTCGAGGGTCGAGACAAGGACAGGGAGAGATCATTCACCAATTATGGTCACGGACAAAACAGACTGAACTTGGGGAGAAAAGGGAGTTTAATTCATCACCAAGCAAATCAGAGTAGGATAGTGAGAAATAAATCCAGATCTTAAAACACCTTCCCCCCATCTCTCCCTTCTTCCCAGGCTCAGCTTCAATCCCGTTTCTCTCCCTACTCCCCCCGAGCAGTGCAGGGGGACGGGGAGTAGGGGTTACAGTCAATTCATCACACGTTGTCTCTGCCGCTCCTTGTCCCTCAGGGGGAGGACTCCTCACACTCTGCCCCTGCTCCAGCATGAAGGTCCCTCTCACGGGAGACAGTTCTCCACAAACTTCTCCAACGTGAGTCCTTCCCATGGGCTGCAGCTCTTCACGAACTGCCTCAGTGTGGGTCCCTTCCACAGGGCGCAGTCCTTCAGGAACAGGCTGCTCCAGCGTGGGGCCCCCATGGGGTCACAAGCCCTGCCAGCAAACCTGCTCCAGAATGGGCTGCTCTCTCCACGGGTCCACAGGTTGTGGCAGGAGCCTGCTCCACTGTGGGCTCCCTACGGGGTCACAGCTTCCTTCAGGCACCCACTTGCTCCGGCATGGGGTCCCTTCCACGGGCTACAGGTGGAGATCTGCTCCACCGTGGACCTCCGTGGACTGCAGGGGACAGCCTGCCTCACCATGGTCTTCATCATGAGTTGCAGGGGAAGGCTCTCTGCTCTGACATTTCTGGCACCTCCTCCCCCCCTCCTTCTTCACTGACCTTGGTGTCAGCGTTGTTTCTCTGACATAGTCTCACTCCTCTCTTTAATTGCCTTCTCAACGCAGAGTTATTTTTCTTCACTTTCTTAAATATGTTATCACAGAGGCGCTACCACTGTTGCTGATTGGCTTGGCCTTGGCCAGCAGAGGGTCCATCTTAGAGCCGGCTGGCACTGGCTTTATCAGACGTGGGGGAAGCTTCTCACAGCTTCTCACAGAAGCCACCCCTATAGCCCCCCTGCTACCAAAACCTTGCCACGCAAACCCAGAACACTCACTCATGCACTCAGGGTAAAACTAGCGTTTGACTTAGGGTCAGGAAGAATTTTTCCCTAAGTTAGACTGACAGAAGCCATTCTTCTGTTTTTGTGTGTTTCCTAAGCAGCACAGGGTATGGGCCGCTTTCTCTGGCCAGTAAGCATTATCACCTAACAAAGTACCTGTTATTGGAGGGACTTCAGGTTTCTTTTTTCTGCCTGTAGCACAATGTATTTTTTTGTGGCTTTTGGTTTTTCAAATTAAAGATTTTAAGTTGTTATAGATTACGTGGAAGTGTTTTGTGGCTTGTGGTGTGTAGAGTTATGTGGAGTAAAGTTTGGTGGACCTTTCTGAATAAATGTTGTTACACATTGACTGTGAGGGGCTGAATGTGACAAACCATGAGATTTCTGTGTTTGAGTCCAGGGATTCTTGGGCTTCTCCATTCGTTTGGGCACATACAAGTAAATGTTCCTGCATTTGCTTTCAAAAACTGCCTTAATCTTTATATTTATGGGGAATTCAAACTGTTCAGAGGTGCTAACTCACCGAGCAGCCTTAGATATTCGTGTTCTCTCATTCGTTATTCATAGATCAAGCAACTCATTGGCAACAGTATAAGAAACTTCAGTTCTTACCTGGAAGGGCACCGCTGAAAAGAAGCCTTTCTTTCTCCACGTATCTCTCCCCTCAGCCTTTCCGTTAGGGAGGACTGGGCCAAGAACACAATTTTTTGCACAGAAAATGAAATAAAAGTGGTTATACTCACAGAAAAAGATAGTTTTATTTATTAAGAAGTAAAAAATATGTGTTGGATATGTTCTGTGTATACATATTGTATGGTAAAAACTAAAAAGCTTCCATTCTACTCCCTCCTCCCCCCTTTTCCTTTACAATAAATATTCTGGTTTCACTCCCTTTTTTGATGAATTGGACAATTCTGATGCAAATGATTTATTTCAATCCTGTGAAGTGTTGTTTTTTGACAAAACCGCCACTTTTCATCAAATATATTTTGATTAAACACATTTTGACTGTCCCTTCTGTCAAAAATCCAGGCATAGATGCTTATTGGTATAAATTATGGCATGAATGTGTATGCACAGCAGCATATTTCCTGGAATCCTTTGAACGGGGATCAGATGGAAAAGCCTTCGAGCACTAGTGATGTGACCTGCATTCGACCACGGTATCTAGAACCAGTGGGTTTGTATCCTATGAGTTAGTCAAGTTTGGTGATATTTGCTTTTAAAATGTTGAAACCATTTTCTGAGTAAATTAAACTCTCCCTGGCAGAATTTGCTGAAATACACATGAATATCAGAATCTCAGATATATACCTGAAAAAGAATAATTTAAAGTACAGTTGCGTGTTTTGTTTTGCTTTTCCTCAGGAATAAGACCAGACACACCCAGAGAGGTTAAAGAGGGAAGGCGCGAAGAATATTTACGATTATAGTATAAAAATATGACTAGTTTTCTCTCGGACCATGGGTTGGGTTGGAGGAGCACGCTGGAGGTCTCTAATCCAACCACTTGCTCAAAGCAGGGCTAACTTCAAAGTCAGGTCCAGTTGCTCAGAGCCTGATCCATTCGTGGTTTGGAAATCTGCAGGGAGGGATTTGACAAAGACCTTTCTGGACCCCTGTTCCAGCACAGGACCACGCTCCCTGTGAACATTTTTGTCTCCTGATACCCAGTTGCAACCTACCTTGTGCTATTTGTGTCCGTTGCCTTTTGTTGTTTTTTTCAGGCACCTCTGAAAAGAGCTCATTTCTCTCTTCTCTATAGCCCCTTTCTAGGCAGTGGTTAGCTCTCTTCCCTTGCCTTTGCTTCTGGGTACTCAGTTTAGATATATTTTTTAAAATCTCACTGAAGTACCTTGTGTTGGTTTAAAAAAAACCTAAAACCAACCAAAGACAACTTACTAAATAGCATTGGCAGTTTTATCAGTAATTTCCAGGAGAGCAGAGTTAGCCCAATAGTAAATCCTTTCATAAGTCCATTCCTTCATGTTTTTAATGCACTTTCCAAACAAAAAAAAAGGTTAAATGCTCCCTAATACTCATCCTAACCAAACAGAAGTGCGACCTAAGCTGTGACCTCTGAGGGCAGTATTTATGAAACAGAACTGTCTGACCAGAGATGCTAGGTGTTGGTAAACATCGGTGGTCAGTTGGCTGTACAGACATTGGCCACATCTCTCTCAGACAGTTGGTTTCAGGAAACTTGCTTGACTTGTTGTCTTACAAATGACAACAAAATGAGAGGTTTTGGAAGTCAACCTTCCCCTTCTTCTGGGGACAAACTTGCAGAAATCAAACACACACTTGGGTCTGTGTATGGAAAATATGTATGGCATTCAAGCCCTCGTGAGATTGCTTCAGCAAGGGGAACCTAACCAGCCCAGCCAGATGCTTGCACAGATGTGGGAGGTTCGTGGGTGGGGATGTTTACCCGCTGGGTGTATGGTGCTTCAGTATGTCTGTGTTTTTATGTGTGTATCTTCTCTATGCAGACTTCACTCTTCTGCCCTGAGCACTCAGGAGCAGTTCCTCTGCTGGTGTAAGTGCCTGCAAGCCCCAAGGAAATCAGCCGGGAACTTGTCCTAACATTTTCCGTTGCCTTTCCATGGGGTAAGAGCAACTCTTTCCTACATATAAAATTCTGAGCATTGAGGAGTGCTTAGATACTCAGAAATGCTAAAAATGGCCTCCTCAAGTGCAGCTGGATGGTGGTCAGAAGGATCTATTTTTACTTCACTTGCGTTTGCACAGAGGCATCCATGCACGACTTTCTGTTGTTCCTGGAGTCTTTCAAGCATATGGTAAATAGAGTTTCAATGGGTTGGAACCTATTGCTTCAGGAAATGTTGTTACAAATTGTTTTTCCACTGCAGTGCATTGAGGGTTTTTCATGCCACCCCCAACATACGCTCCGAAATCCAAGTGGTCTCCAGAAGGGAGTGGCCAAGAGGTTTTGAGGCGATGTGAAACCCATTAGGCTTGCAGAGAAAGTGATGAAAGTGTCACAAAAACATGTCAGAGTGTAGAAAAGCAGGGGCTGTTACTCAGAATGCAGGGAAACCATATTTCTGTAACTAGATTAGTTTACATCGCGTGGCATATAAAGAAATAAAAATTACTTAGATTGCAATAAGCCATGTTTTTCTAACTAAATAGATTGGCTTACATTTTGTGGTGGTGGTGGGGAAAATTTTGATTAAGAGGCTGTTGGTTTTTTTTTTCAGTCCTGCTTCCCAGGGTGGATTTCTGATGCCTGAGTTGTTTAGTGATAATCTTTGGCTATAGCTGTCTTCGGGCACCTTCTTTTTCAGCTAGCTCTTCTCCTTAGGTGCTTATGAACAGAAGTTGCCCATAAACACCTATGGGCAAAGCATATTTTTCTTTAGCAATCACTCTTCATCCATTACAACTGTTCTCCATCGCTCTTGAATCTTGACCTCAAAGGAGCTTTTTTGTTACGTAGGACATCTCTTGACCATTAGATCCGTTCTCCTCCACATCAAGTGTTCTCATCTATTTTTCCTGGAAAAACTTGTGTCTGTTTTGAGAATCTCTTTCACATAGTGCACCCTTTATGATATCAAGGTCCCATCCAGTTTTCCTCCCAAATTAAAAAAAAACCTCTAATGTATATGGGCAGAGATCCAGGGGTTCCAGTGTGTTTTCCATTTATATCAGCTGGCAGATCTTATTTAGTGACTTGAAAACATGAGAAATTGAGCTGACTGCCCAGCACAGCAAACTGTCATAGGTAAGACTAACATGATGAAAGAGAGGAATGGATTTGTTGCATATGGGTGACATGCAGAGAGCTTGAACAAAAATAGTGTCTTACTTCATGGAAAACCTTTAAATCCACAGTGCTGGGACAGGATTTGAAAGATGAGATCAAGGCATCAAACTTTGATTAAAATTTTTTGTGGAAAAAAATTATATCTTCCCCTTCTGCTAGACTAAAGCATCCATCGGCTTTTGTGGCATCACGCTTGTGACCTGGGTTTGGAAGAAGGCAGTCAGTGGACTGTTGGAGAATTATAGTTTAATTCAGATCATACTCTCTGTTAACTGAGCACTACAGAAATCTTTGTTTTTTCCTCTGAAGTGGCTGGTATTGCCTGTGACAAGATAGTGGATTTAGAGGCAGCACTGTTGTGATATTATCTGACAATTCCTGTGTTTCCACAGGTTAGAAAAAAACCACAGTCCTCTCCTACAGTGTATGCAGACTCAGAAATAATTACGTTCTGGCAAATTGTGGTACCTCCAAATTGTTCTTTGTAGCTTGCTGAAATGCTGTCTTCTGGGAGTTAGCTTCATGTAGACAAGGTATGCCCCGCGCATTAGCATCTGTTGAACACAGTAAGATGGGTAGAGATTAGTCAAATTCATGGAACTCAGACGAGCGGGTACTCAGCCAGTACCCGAAATGAAGAGCAGGCAGAGTACACCTGGCACAGCAAGGTATCTCTGTGTAGATGAAATAATTAAGCAAACCAGAAGAATACATCTACCTTGAAAGCCTGCTAGAGTCAAATTGAAAGCAGATGGAAGGCATTTAAAAGAAATTCGTGCTGGCTGAATTGGATTCAGGCAGATAAATACTTTGCGAAAGAATCTATCTTCCACTTAACACAGAGAGGAAGGCCTACAACTCATGTGGGCTTCAGGTGATGACATATGGTTCAAGTATCATGGTCCTCTTCTGAGAAAACAGCACAAAGGCTTGTCACCACCCCGTTGAAACATTCAGAAGGCCGCGACAGGGCTGAGTTTGTTTTTGTGAAGCGGAAAGAAGAACCAAAAACTCTGATGACAAGAGGTGAACAGAGCTGATGTTTTTTTAAGGAAAACAGCTCATAATTAGAGGCCTTGATCCTCTCACCCATAAAGGATTTGTCCTTCGATTGCATAGATACAGGGCAGGTATTTCAGCTTATTGAAATCTATCTGTCATCTCCGAGTTTCGTGAAGGCAGAATGTGTCGTGGATGTCTTCAGATCCCTGTTTCTTGGCGTGAAACGGCCTTCTTCGTAAGCACACACAGCAAAGTAAACCACATCTATGAGGAAATCTTTTTTCTTTTATGCGTTGCTTTTGTGAGACTGTAAAAAATACGTGTCCTCTTGTTACAGTTGAAAATGAACTCTTCTGACTGCGTGAGCCACTGTTGGATTCACTGTGATCACCAGCAAATCTCTTTGTTAAAATAGCAAAGTTTGTGACAGTTGCAAGATGCTTGTGGATAACCACTGCCAGATTAGAACTGACACCTGCTGGTATTGAAATTTGAGCCAGAATGTGACAATCATCTCATCACGGTGCAGAATCGCAGTGTGTGAGTCACAAGATGTACCCATTGAAAAATCTTGACTTTCAAAGGTAAAATGAATCCCAAAACTGCCTGTAATCAAGCCTCTCCCCCCATTATTCCTGGCCCTAATTACTAAGGAAGAAATTTTAAGTACACGTAAGGCAGTTGAGGGTGTGTGTTAGTCACCCAAAGAATAAACAGGGAAATTAATTAAAATAAAATGATTCATTATAAATTATTCTCCCAGCTACATTCATAATGATGTGCGAAATATTCCAAATGCTATTAGAAAAGCACTCCCTCCGCCCCTAGTATTTCTGGCACCTCTAGAAACAGCAAGTGCTGAAACTCCCACGTGAGGGATGTTTCCTGTGAGCTGTGCTGCCAGATTGTACCTGTGTTTTTGGAGAGGTATTTGAACATTTGCCTCCTTATGGAAACAGCGCCTGAAGCCTGAACTTTTCTGAGGGCAGCTGTTACCAGGTGGATCCCCCCATTTCTGTGCGGGGGCCAACCACAAGCAGTCCGTAGGAAGAAATGCGAAGCGATGCCTAGAAGAGGTGAAACGTGAGCTAAGGCAGTTGCTCAGGATGGGGCCCTGGAGAAACACGATGGGGTGGTTGCAACCCTGCTTAACTCCTGGAGATCAGAACAGCCCTTGCATTGATTTGACCTCTGGCTTCTCTAAAGGGCAGTGACTTCTTCCTTTGCCATTGGGCTTTCAGCTACGCAACACAGCCCATCACATTAGGTCCTTCTGCTTGTTCATTGTAAAAAACAGAACACGCCCGCTCCTCCCTGAAAAAGCCACCCCTCACCTCCCCCTCCACCCCCTGGTAACTGTCAGGGTCTCCTAAGGTGCTCTGAGTGAGTCTGTCTGTCTGCCTGTCTGTTACACATGTGTTTAATTCACATATTTTCTACTGGAAGGGATGTGAAAGTGTGATTTTAGAATTTGAAACAGAAAGTTTGGGGTTATAAAAATTTAGCTTGGCTCAGAAAGGCTGTGTGTAAGCAGAGACTTAATTGACTTCTGCTGCCCCTGATGGGTCTCTGCCAGTCATTCAGGCCAGATCGGCAGGCTGTCACGTAGTCTCTGTACTGGGGGAGCTGGACCAACAGATCCACAAACTGGGCATTTATTTTACGCATGCCAGGGGGATCCTGGAGGACCAGCCCCCAGATCTGTAGCATCTCTTGGGACATTCTTTGTGAGAAAGACGTTCACCTGCTCTGCCTTCACGTCTTTGTTGCCACTGTTTAATTTGCAGCCGTCGCCTCGTCTTGCTCCCTTTTCCTTTTGCTGTTGTGTCTTGCAATCTCCTTTCTCAAACTGCTAAATAAATGCTCTACAGCAGTGGCAGAAGTTCTTGAAGAGTGAGCCTACCAAGTGCTGTAGAAGGAGAGGTTCGCAGTGCTGCTGGAGGTGGGAAGCAGTGCCTGGTAACTTCGTATCAACTTAAGCAATGAAAAGGAATTCAGCAGAGAAGCCTGATGAGTAATCTCTGTTGAATTCATGTGGGAAGTTTTATAATACCCTACAACTGTTTAGCAATACCTTTCCAGAGTCCTTTTCTGCTTAAGCTGGTCTTCATGTGCTCAAGCTCCTCAGATCTTCTGGTCCTGCATTAGTGCTGTCAAACCCCTGAATCCCTCCCTGCAGGAAGAGTATAAGTGGTTTCAAGCCCAGCTCGAGGTCTGGGCTGGGCTGTGTATCTGGAGAGGAATTCCTCCAAGTTTACTGAAGCAGTTTTGCCATGCCCTGAGACACAGTGTTCATTGAAAAACAATGTTCCACCAAAACACTGAAGGGGAAGTTTTGTTCTTTTTCATTTGTTTGAGACCAGGGATTTGGCCTGGGAATTTTGTTTATTGAAATATTGAAGGAAAAGTCTGTCTAGCCCTATCTTTGTAGTATCTGAACTCTTTCCAAGTTTTTGAGGGTGGGGTTGCAAACTCAGTCTTCTCAGGCCCTTACTAACTTCTCACCCTAAAAGTGGTATGACAGTATTTTTTGTTGTGTCTTCACTGGCATAATGGGGCATGGTGTTACCAGTGGTAACTCACACATTGTAGTTATGTGCAATAAAAGTGCAGCATTGCGTGGCAGCAGTGGAACTCCCCAAGATCAGTCAGGGATGCTCAGAGTATGGAACTCATCATCTCACAGGGAAAAAGGGCAAACAGCCTGGTCTTAGGTTAGAGTTTCTTAGATACATGTATTGTTAAAAATCTCCAAGTGCTGTAATACAGTATCAGAATCTGTTGAAGGGTGAAATTTTTATCACTGTTATCCCATATTGTGTGGAAGGCACTAGTAGGTATACAGCACTTGAAAACTGTATATGAAAAATGTATCATATACGTGTGAAGAAGCAACCAGAGAGAAGCAGAGTGGAGAACTTCTGTACTTAATCTTCAAAATGGCAAAAGCTGATGCCATCTTTGCTGGGAGTACAGATGACCAAAAAGTGCTCCTTTACTGATTGTGGAAGATATGATATCATTTTTATTTACTCTCAAATATTGCTATTTCAATTGAGGAATTGTTTTGGTTTTCAATTTATCTTTTTAGTTAAAAAAGGGCCTTCTATGTTCTTTTCTTGTAAAATAATTTGATTTCTAAAGATGAAATCCTAAACATTTAAAAAAAAACATTTTTCATTACTGATTTTAATTGTCACAGTAACTTTTTCACGATGTATGAGGTTTTGGTGAGAAATGCCCCCTTTCATTGAAATATTTCAGTGAAAATACATTGCCTAGCTCCTCCTTGGCTCAGCTGTGTTTGTGCCAGCTGTAATTTAATGATCGCGAGACTGCTAGATAGCTAAGATAAGTGGGATGCGATCTTTTTTTTAAAGCTACTAGGGGAGTTTGTTTCTCAACTTCCATGAAATTAATGAGAAAAATGTGGACTTTGAAAAGCACAAACACCGGTTTCCCTGCGCTTTATTTGGAGAGTTGGTGGGAGGGATGTAGCCTTGATTTACTCCTACTGGAAAGGTGCTTATGTTGCACAAAGAGGGCTTCCCGATTCAAAATTACACAAGAATAGCCAAAACAACTGCAGGAAAAGAAAAATCTGCTTGGTCAGGAAATGAGGAGACATTCACTTCTCATTTCACTAGTTAGTAAGGATATTTTAGGTACATTCCAGCAAGGAAATCCTCTCTTGCAAGCATGAATCTCAGGGAAGGTTCCTCAGGGTCCCATGAACCTCTCAGCAAACCTGAGTCCATTTGAACGCACAAATGCTGGAATGAGCTTGACCTGCAGTTGGCCTGGAATGAGCTAAGTCTCCAGCTGGAAGCCATGTGAAGTGTGGTGGTTTCACATGGCTAGATACGACCCTGCTCCCAGCGGTATTGCTTAGGCTGAAATCACCACCTGAAGATGTGAATGTTCCCTTCCAGCCACCTTCCAGTGCTTCCTGAAGCTCCTCCATCACTGTTTAGGCATAGCAGCTCTTAATGAGGTAAATTAGTGACTTTAATGAAGAACAGAAGATTCAGTTTGATGTCATTTCGTACAATTTTCAGTTGGTACAAGTCAGTTTGATTAATTTGACTGAATTTAACCAGAGTTAACCTCCCTTAGAAGCTGCAGTGATAAATCAGAAGAATAGGTGATCCCAGACATAGAGTTCCCCAGCTCAGGAAGGTGAGAGTGGGTAAACCCGACTTGCCCATGGTGAAAGTCAGTAAGTGTGTGTGCTTATACTAGGTTGCATTACTGGATCTCTTCTGGTCCTGTGAGTAATACTCACATGAGTATCTGTGTTGTCTGCAAATGGAACAAAAGCCCATCTGCATCTTCAAGTGGAGACAGAGCAAATAGTAAGTGCAACTATGTTTAAAGTGTCAGAAATCATGGAGATAAGTGAAGCTGCAGGTGGCAAACCTGGAGTGGAATGGAGGCAGGGCTAAATCTATGTCGGAGCCAGCGTAGGAAATGTGGGCTAAAAGCAACAGTCGTCAGGAAATGAATCTGGAAATTATTGTTGAAACAGCCCAGGGCAAAGCTGCAGAACAGAAATGGCTGCTGACCTCCTAGGGTAAGTTCTAAGAGCTGGAATGAGTAAGCAGAAGAAAATACATAGTTTGGAGATCAGAAACTTGTATTTGCTCTGCCTCGTAATGCAAGGAGAAGGGGACATCTGATTAAAATAGAAAGGTGATGAAAGAAATGCTATTAAAAGAGTACTTCTTCACAGGGTACATAATTTAAAAGGGGAGCTCACTGCTTCAAGGTGTCTTTGAGATCAGGAACTTAGCGGGAATTAAAAATAAACAAATGCAAACCCCTCAAACCTGTGATATTTCCATGGATAATGAGAATATCCAGTTTTGTCAACAGTTCTACTTCACTGCATAAATTCACCTCTGACTTCTCAGGGTTAATACTCTGTTCCTCTGAGAAGGATACTCGAACTCTTACTGCTCGCAGTTTTTCTCTGGAAGTGCTGGCATCACCAGGAGTCAAGCACAAAATGGGACTAGGCTGATGTGATGCAGTATCCCTGGGTGATGCTTTTAAGGCGTCTGGCTCTTGGTCTGTCCTCGTAAGGAACATTGTTCCAACCGGGGGCCGCTGGACCACAGACAAACATTATTGCTTTTGGAAGCGGTTGTCTGGGATAATGAGGTGATAGACAGTGTCCGTGAGGAATGCTTAAAGGATGTTAATCTCACCTAGTGAGCAGGGACTGCAGAACTGTGGCGCAGATCACGTAATTAAATAGCTCATTGCTACAGGATATTGTGGAGGCCAAGAGTACAGATGGATTTGAGAGGGGAGTAGACACGTTCGTGGAAGGTAAGTCCGCGAGTATCTCCTAGTCCTGATGCGACCTCTAGTCCGAACAGTCCTTGAAGTGATGATTTCCAGGCACCAGGAGGATATGCCATGGAAAGTGACTGTTTTCTGTGTGACTTTTTCTTCTGTACTCTTTCCCTTTCAGTCACTGTGGAAGACAGAATAGTTAACTAGATGGATGCAGACTCTGATTCTTCTTTTGTTTTTATCTTTACATACTTGAGAGGACATACAAATTCCTGAAGGGCAGATGACTCACGTTGGCAAGGGGTTCAGAAGTCAGAGGATAGTCTGAAAACCCTGGGAAGCTAGATGGGAATAAGGCAGACATATTATGCTCAAAGAGTACTTAAGCATATGGAATAAGTTACTAGGGAATGGCAAGCAATGTAAAGACATTATACTAAGACTTTAAGATGATACTTTAAGGGGATACTTGCTAAGTTCAAGGGACTCCTCCGTCTCTCTTTTGAGGAGGGGCTTAGGAAAAGAGCAGCCTTACGGAAAGGAGTAGGATTAAGAAGATTGCTGGGAAATGGCAGACGGATCGTGGTGGATGCCCTTTCCCTGTTCCTAAAATTTCTACCGTCCTCATGAGAGGAAGAGAAAATAAACCGAGGAATGGTAATGCTCGGGGTTACACAATCAGGGTCGGAGGCTGCTGACCTTGCTGCTAATGGTTTATGGGCAGCCACAGGCGTCCACCGCTGCCCCGTGTTTTTGTTACACATTATCTAGCAATTGCCAAGCGACTCGGTCCCAATATGCAGGAAATTACTTGAGAGCTGTATTTAGCAAGATGAGCCCGTATCTTGATTTGGCTGGAAGCTGAGGCAGATTGAATTAATCTAGAGGAAAGACAGAGTGTGGGGGGTCCTGGCGGAACATTTTCCCCCAAGTTTCCTGAGGTCCTCTGACGTCCCTGGGGTTTCTGTTGTGGACCAGCCTGAGGGCCATCACGGGGAAGGCTGAAGGAATGGGGGTTTATGGGTTCCTGGTGCTGCATGTGTTGCAACAAGGCCCAAGGTAGCTGTCCACCTCTGCCGCACAGCGAGGACAGAGGCAGTGTGAGTGAGTCCTCCTGAGGGACCACAGCGTGGACTCCATCCTTCTGTGGTGGCCCTGAGACTGCAATCTCAGCAGGCTCCTCTGCCTAAAGCAGGACATGATCCATCCGTCAAGCACGATGCTTCCCAGCACTCTCCCACCTCAAGCTCCCTCACAAGCTCCCTGGCTCTCGTGCAGCTCTGGTTTCTCAGCCTCTTTCCCACCAGAAACTGGGATTAAAGGATGAGATGGACGTTTCTCCTCTGGGTGGTTGCACTTCTCCAACAGCAGTCCTTGTCCCTACTTGTCCCGCCTTATGGTGCACCAGGCAGGTCCTCTGTCATGGGGCATGCCATTCCACTGGCTCAGCTCCAGGAGAGGAGACACCCACAAGGCTTGAAATCTCCATGTGGAGGGTTTTTCATCAGGTTCCCACCTCCCTGCGGTTACCTGCCCTTCGTGCAGTTGTCTCCTTGGAGGTGTGTGGGGAGTTGTTTGCAACGGGCCTGATTCACAGCCCACAAAATCAGATTGGGTTTGGATTAGACCCCGTAAGGGGTTTGTATTCTGTTTTGGCACACAGGAGCACAAAAGAGCGGAGTCTGGTTATTTGCTCAGTAATTAGCAGCTCCGTGCCCTAAGGGGAGATAGATCAGTGCTGGGATGAGTCTCTAACTGAAGTGCCTGACGTTCCCCTGCAGCTACCGCGCAGCAGCCAGGTGTTGTGGGAAGGAGGGATTTTGTCAGCACTGTGCACTGTTAAGGAGTATTTACTGTGGAGCAAGCTTTCAGTGAGCTGCGCTGATTACAGGCTCACGTGAGGCAAAGAAGCCCTGAGTTTCTGTTTAACGTAGTAAGGTGTTCTGCATGGCCTAAATACATGGTGGAAGGTATCTGACAGGAAAGAAATAACATGATAAATACTCAGCAAAACAGCTCCCAGGGAGAAATAGTATGAGAAAGCTTTTAGCTTAAAGTGTCCATTTTAAATGTCTATCAGTTTTTTCCCATCCTTTCATATTTTCATTAGAGAGTCAGTCTGCTGATCTAAAGACCAGAAGATAGTGTCATGCAAACTGAACAGTCCACCCAGAAGTTGGGCAGTAAGGTTGCTGTGCTGTGGGTATGGCTGCAGCAAAGCTCCTGAGGTCTTGCACAGCATCCTCCACTATAGAATCATAGAGTGGTTTGGGTTGGAAGGGACCTTTAAAGGTCACCTAGTCCAACCCCCCTCCAATGAGCAGGGACATCTCCAACTCGATCAGGTTGCTCAGAGCCCCGTCCAACCTGGCCTTGAATGTTTCCAGGGATGGGGCATCTACCACTTCTCTGGGCAACCCATTCCAGTGTTTCATCACCCTCATTGTAAAAAATTTCTTTCTTATGTCTGCATCTACCTTCTTTTAGTTCAAAACTGCTACCCCTTGTCCTATTGCAACAAAAAAAAGTCTGTCCCTAGCTTTCTTATGAACCCCCCTTTAAGTACTGGTAGACTGCTATCAGGTCCCCCCAGAGCCTTCTCTTCTCCAGACTGAACAGCCCCAACTCTCTCAGCCTTTTCTCCTAGCAGAGGTGTTCCAGCCCTCTGACCATTTTAGTGGCCTCCTCTGGCCCAGCTCCAACAGGTCCATGTCTTTCCTGTGCTGAGGGCTCCAGAGCTGGACACAGAACTCCAGGTGGGCTCTCACCAGAGCAGGGCAGAGGGGCAGAATCCCCTCCCTCGACTTGCTGGCCACGCTGCTGGGGATGCAGATGTCCCTTTTCATCCACCAGTACCCCCAGTCCTTCTCGGCAGGGCTGCTCTCAATCCCTTCATCCCCCAGCCTGTGTCCTCCACCATGCGGAGGTGTGTTCCTCTGGCTGGAGCCGTGACCTCAAGGGAGGAGGACAGTGTGGGGCTCCTCACAGTCGCCAGCTTCTCTCATTTGGGGCAAGTGATAGTCTGGCGTTGCTGCAGGGCTGAGATCCTGTGAGCTGTTCATGTTGTGTGAGATGATTGTCTTCATTCGGTGTAGTATTTAGCATGTGCTGAGTTCAGAGGGAAACCGGAACTTGGGTGCTTTAGTGAAACAGGTCTATCCCACCTACTTTTTTTCTTATCAAATTAATTGATGATACTCTTTACAAATGTTCTCCCAGCATTTGGGCTGCTGACATCTACCCTTTCAAGTGGGCAATGCAGTGACTGAGTAGAGCAGTCGTCACATTGATTTATTTCTTGTAGGCACTCGTAGCATGCAGTGCAATTGTGGCATTTTGAAAGTTGGCAATGCTAGGACATGGATGGCTACTGGCATGCCTCTGACGCCAGCTCACAGAGAGCCAGTCCTGTCTCCCATTGTCAAAAACATACCCTTGGTTTCAGCATTCATCACCATTTGTCCCTCGTAATTGCATTTTCCTGAGTACTAGAAATTAAATCAGCAGTGACAGAATATTTATGGCTCAGAAATATTCTGGATGATTTCTAGAGAAGCTGTTTCCAGTTTGGTTATTTATGTTCTTTTATCATGGATTTATAGTGGAAATGGGGAGCTAAACAGCAAAAACCATGTGAAACATGCTGAATGATTTCCTTCTCGAGCCAAACCTACATTTAATACAGGCAAAGACATGCTGGTGTGAGCACATGAGTAGTTCCGAGCATCCAGACCGTGGCCAGTGCTTCAGCTCCTACCATCAGTCTGCAGAGAGGCACCGGCTGGTTGCTCAGCTCACCTGGCACATTTTCTTCATTTGGAGGTTGCCATCATTCCCAGGGGAGAGGCTGGGGCTGTTCTGGCAGAAAAAGTTGGACTTCATGGGTGAACTGCTTTGATCTGCTCCTGATGTCGGTCTCACTCACGTATGGATGTTGCGGGTGAAGCTTGTCAAGCGGTCTGATTGTTCTGCCACTGGGAGCACCGTGGAGCTGGGCTTTTCCTCGCTAGTCAGAGTGAAAACTGAAATGTCTAATTTTCTAGTGAAATAAAAAATTGGAAGAATGCGTTCAGGAACTGAGAAGTGAACTTGCCAGTTCCATTTCTGTGACGTCAAGTTGTTTAAGACTGACTCACCTCTGTCCCACTCTCTTCTTGTTCGTACGGCAGTTCATGTAAAGCACTTTGACTTTGCTGAAGTCAAAGTTTTTTGATAAATTTCCTTGCTAGAAATTTTGCCAATATCAGCAACTTCTGAGAAAAGCTCATATATCGGTATTTTCTCATATAAAACTGTTCCTTATGCAAAACTGACTATTCTTGGTGATAAGATCTTTTTACAGTTCCTATCCTGGTCTCAGCTCTAGCCTCCCTGTGTTACTGTAAATTTTTATCATGTGCTGTAAATAAATAGTAATCATGTACAGAAGGAGCCTTGATCTCGCAAGGGTGTGTCACGATCTAGCCACGATGATGACGTATTGCCAGTTGAACTGATGACCCTGTTCCTGACGGCAGTTTTGTGCATGGCTTAGATCAGGGTTAGAGGTACGAGTCTCCAGCCTTCCTGCTGGATCCCCAAATTTTGTGCATGGCCATGAGCCACAGGACGTGTCACGTAGCTCAGAAAGCTGAGGGAAGGAGCAGCTGCTGGGCTGGCAGCATTTCTCTGGGCGTCCCCCCAGGACGGGGAGCCCTGGGGAAGGGATGTGAGTGCCCTGGGATCCCACCACAGTTCGGATGCGCTGGCCCTTGCTGCCATGCTGCATCCTTTCCAGAGATTTGCATGCTTTAAGCAGCGCTCGTGTGTAAAGGCTCTCAGGAGGTGTGGATTGGATGCTCTTTGTGGTTTGGGACCTCAGGCAGGTTATGACTGCTAAGATTGACCACGGCATTTTTGTTGTTTTATCGGTAAAGACCCAAAAAAATCATTGCATCAATGCCGACAGTCCTTTTCAGGTTTTTCTCTGCATAGCTTTTGCAGCTAGAGCTGACTTTCTAAAGGTCCAAATTGCTATTGCTGAGATACCGTAAAGAAATCCTGTGCAGCAAACAGTGCACATAAAATAAAAGGGAGGACCTTTGTCTGCCTTTAATAGTCCAAGTGTTTCCTCAGGCATTGCAGGCAGCCTGCCCTTCCTGTCGGGGTGGCTGGCTGCAGCAAAGGAGATAACGGTGTATCTCTTTATAGGATGCTACAGACTGTAGGTGGAGAGCCCAGTTCAAAGTGCAGGTCACTGAGCTCCTATAAATTGTTCCTGACATCCCTGATAAAACCCGTGTTCTCCCTTCCTCCCTGCATCTTCTTTTAGTGAGGGGAAAGGGCAGGTAGTAAAAATACTATTTTTCTACTTCAGTCAATACTTTGATGTTTAAATTTGTTTAATATTCATTAAAGCTGCTCCTCAAACGTAATTACAAGAACTACACTTCCCTTTTTTATGATTGTCTGTAAGCATTATGGGACATGCAGTGAAAACCATCTTGGAGGGATGATGGAGGGATGGTATGTCCAGCCCAGGGCTTTTCCCCTGTGGAGGAGCAGGATCAAGCCTGGGGTCCCCCTGCCCCTCAGCAGAGGTCAGATGTAACAGGATAATAGATTATTTCCTGGAAAAAGGCATTTTTGAGTTAATTGAGAGTGTTTGGAAATCTGTGTTGAGTGGTGACATCCCTGCCCTTCCCTCACATGCTCTGCTCTTGGCAAAAGAAGCCGTTTTAATCTTTTCTGAAAGAAACGTTTAGATTTCTTATTTCAACATAAAGTTAATTTTGAAATTTGTTGAAAAGTTGTATATACCTACTTGTCTTTAAAAGGGTTTTGTTTAAGGGATGGAAAATCTCTGAGAAATGAAATGACACACTTCAGTTTGAGAACCCTGAAATAAAAACTTTTACTTGATTAAAACTAAAAAAAAAGGAAGGAAAAAATAGAAGTCTTCTCAAGGCAACCTAAAGCAATATTTCCTGTTACTGCTGACAATGAGTTAAAAAAAAAAAAATCAACTCTTCAGCCACCTTGGGATGAGCTATTTGGTATCTTTGTGAAGGTCTTTCCGCAACTCCTGCAATTACAGATCTGTTCCCTGAAGAACATCTCAGATCCTTTTATGTCTCGCTATGACAATGCATCGGAGCATTTCATGATGTTTTCGTCAGAGTGCGCTCACAGGGAAGTGCTAATACCTCTACTGTTTTGATGGACACATAATGAGAGACTGATTTATCTCATCTAATTTTAGTTATCTAAAAATCAGACATCTTGTCTAAGTTGCTTGTCTAAAGCCACATTGTAGTTGATTTTCTCCCACTGTTAGATCTTCTCATTGGGGCTGTGGAATGTGGGCAGAGAGGCTGTTTCTGCCTTTAGGAAATTTCTGAGCCGTATTATCAGGGGAGGAGGAAAACACAAGAACTGATTTATTTCTTCTGTGATAACGTAGCTCTCCAAGTGTCTTCTGAGATGTGAATTAGGACTTCATGTTGCAGCTGTGAGAAATGCTGCTCCTCTGGCCATCTGCTTTTAGTGGATATATGGTGGTTAATGAGGCTGGGGAGTCACGAGTGCTGGAAGGGAAGCCAACCAGTTCCTGTCTTCATGAATCTTCGACTGGGAGACATTTTCTAAGGCGACCGATAGGCCAGAGAGGCTCAGATGGACCTTCCTCTGTGACTACATCTGAGAGAGAGGTTGCATACAGATGCAAAAGCCTTGAAACATTTAAACTCGGCAATTAGAGCAGGTGGCAAGACCTTTCAGGAGAATATTTCCGCCTGTGATGTTAAGCTCCATTGGGATTTCTTTGCAGCCCGGCTCCATGCTTCAAGGACTGTCATTCAGCTCCAAATGAACTCCAAGAGCTACAAAAGAGCCACTGTCCTCTGCTTAATCCATGGATTGTGTGTCTCTATTGGTGCCTGGCTGAAGTATAGTACACACAGCCCTAACAGAAGCAATTAATGTCAATCAAATGATACCTCCTCCCACACACCATTTGAACTAATACAACCATCTTAATTGCCCAAGTTTCTTCGCTTTCAAAAGTATGTTCCACTTAATGATGCCTTTTCTAACACTGAAAGTCTGTTGTAGCGGTCCTGTTTCTACCAAAAATAATTTTCAGCAGCAGTTCTCTCTCCCCCTGCTCCCTTTCAGTCCTTTAACTTTTGCTGCCTTCGTCCCCAAGCTGTGCACAGACCAGTTGGCTCCAGCCAGTACCAGTTTCCTTAGTTGTCCTAGTGAAGCACTCGTGTAAAGGCTCTGACGTTTGGCAGGGTGGTATTGTTCTGGTGGTGTTAGCAAAGCTTCTGAGTTGTACAACAAGGTTTGGAAATGCTCTTCTTAGCTCAGGGAGACGTCCCAAGAAAGGAAAAAAGAGTTAGCACACACGGACGGTGCAATTGCTTGGTCACGTTAAAGCTGAGACAAAATGTTTCTTTTTGAAGAGCTTTAAAATAGTCCCTAATGTAAAAGCTTAGCAGCTGCAGCAACACAGAGCCTGAATAATTTCCATGTATTTGCTGCAGAAACACGGAGGCTGAATAATTTCCATATATTGATGTATGTGTGTGTGCCCACATGTGTGTGTATTTTTTTTCCAATGCGTTTGAGCCAGTGCTGTAAGAAGCAGCACAACGACGCAGGCTCTCAGGTCGCCACGGATTTATTTGCCTCTCAGGTGTGAAGAACAACCCGTTGGGTTATGTCAGGCTGAAGTGGGCCATCTGATTTCAAGTCCAGCTCCCAACAATTAATGCCTTACACACAATTTCAGCACAATACCCAGCTTACTGCCTATTATGTTTATCGTCAGACTGTGAAGTATTAGTTACAGCAAGCCAAAATATGTCAGATACCCCTGGCTTTCTCTAGCATTCTTGAGAGTGAGTTGAAAAGTTTTCTTCTACAAGCAGGAAACTGAAGCTTTGAAACCCTTGAAAGCACATGGTCAGCATGTGAATTCTAGCTTTGATTCTCCTTACCAAACTGGCTTTAATGGATTTCAGAAAGAAATCAACTTTCCAACACTTAATTAGAAGAAGAATTGTATATTCTGTACAGTGGATGGAAACAGGTGGACATCTAGGTGTAAGATAGGAGTGTAAGACAGGAAATCGGAAGGGAACTGGTGAATTCTTTTAGGCGTGGGAATGCAGAAGTTTCTAGGCAAGACATAGGTTTCATGGTATTCAGAGAAAAGATGATTCTTGGCTTAAATTTACATGTAAAGTAAAATATGAAAGGAGTGCATGCTGGCATCATAGGCCAGGTGGCATGGAGAGTGAATGTCACGGCTGGGAGAGCCAAGAAGAAGGATGTCAACTAGTTCAACATCTCAGTTTCCTAAGAGCTAAGATGTGCTCCTTTGGCTGTGTCAAAACCCATGCTAGATGCTTATGTTCTGACAAAGACAGTTTTCCTGAAAGCCCCTTCTTGGCTATATGTATACTTTTTATCCTACACTTGCTTTTGGTATTTATGGGAACTCATGAACTAAAAAGTCCTGATTTATGGGTCTGCAAGTTCAGTGCTCTCTGAACTTCTGAGGTAAAATGTTCTCTATAAGCTACAGCATTATTATATCGTTTTTTTCATGTTTCATACCAGGAAATGAAGAAGTATCTTACAAGCTCTTACCCTGTGCTTGTATTCACAATGTGTAAGTGATCCTATGGCTAGAAGGGAAAGATTAAAGTACGAATAGGTAGGTAGGAGCATTTTTATGATTTTAGTGGAATGGATGGAAAGCAGGTAGGTGATGGGGTTCTGCAAGCTCACGATGCAGAAGCCCTCCATCATGTCTCTTAAAGCAGGCCTGAGGAACCAGATGCTTGTCTGCTGCCCTGTCAGCGTGGTGCTGCTGGCTGTCATCACAGGAGCTGAATGCTCCCGGGTGAAAGCAGTGACAAAGTGCTTACTGCACGCCATGTCAAGTTGTGACTCTGATGAAATACTTGGACCTAGAAGAACTCTTTGCCTGAGTTTCCCTTGCATGTGGAGGAGCCCAAACGTGATAACAACTGTCACTTAACAGCGTTTAATCTCTCTAGCCTTCAAAAAATTAGCTAAGAAATTGCTTTGAGGAATGGTTTTGTTTTCTGATTTTGTTTTTTTTTCTGAAAGGAAGCTGAAGACATAGATCCTTTGATGTATACTGTTCTGAATGGGACAAGGTATACTTAAGAAGAGCATAAATTCACTTTATAAATGTGTATTTTTTAGTATCTCCACAGATAAGAAGGGAAAATAAAATTTCTAAAATGACTGGCCCGTTCAGGAAGGGAAGAAAGAGTGACTTATCAGGGCTAAGTGTTTGTCTTGTCACTTGATGGAAGTGGAGATTTCTCAGATGCTATCATGATACTAAGAGTATTAAGAGTGATTTAATAACAGATATTTTAGAAATAGTGTGGGCAATTCCAGCAGTGTGCAGAGCGCAAAGCTCTCATCACGTCAAGAGGATGCTTCGCAAGTGGATGATTGGTATGAGACATAAGGATTTTCACCACCCAGCTGTACTCGTCATCTTATCGCGTAGGTTTTTGTTCTGTCTGTATGTGTAAATAACCTTTGAGTAAGCAATTTCAATTTAGGGGGCTTATGACTCCTTAATTCAACTTTGTGCATTCATGCTTGTAGCTATGGAAGGATCTACTAGTCCCCACTTTTTCATTAAAGATGGAGGCTATCATCTTTTGAAGAGATTACATGCTATGCATTGGGCAATAGGTCTCGAATGGATCATTACCATGAGAAAGTGCTCTTTTGCTGTTACACTGATTACTAGCGCTACACTGGAGAAATTAAGAATTCCCTCCTGAGTTTTTGTATTCCTGATGTGCTCACCAGTTCTATCTTAGCAAACAGGCAGAAGCAGCGAAGAGGAGCGTTAAGGGGACCAGAACTCAGCCCTACTATGTCAAAGATCCTTGAGTCTGCAGAAGAGGATGGGAGAATTTTGAGGAACATTGTTTTTTGTCAGTCAGACGTTTTCAGAGTTTTCAGTGCTTTTAGGTCATATTTTGAGACGGTCTTAAAAAGTCCAGATACTCAGAGGGTACTACTTACTTTCATTATGTGCTGCTTATGAGATATTCAGGTTTTGTTCATTCACAGAGGTCAAAAATACTTCAGCAAAAGCTGTGTGGTGTTTGAAGTTTCAGTAACAGACATAGTGAAAATCAAGAAGGGAGGAGTGAGAAATTTGGACATCTATTTCTATGGTTTCCATCATCATGAAGCACAAACTCCTCTCAGTCACTGTCTGATTTCTCCTCAGCAATGTTGATGGCAGCAGGGAAATGTAATCTTCGTTGTATGCCAATAGGCACAGTCTAATCATAAAGTGATAGAATACTTCAGGTTAGAAGGCACCTCTGGAGGTCATCTAGTCCAGTTTACTACTCAAATGAAGGACAGCTTCAAAGTTAAGTTCAATGTTGAAGCTAAGGTTCCTCGGATTACTGAGGAGTTATTTGGCAAAGCCAGGAATTATACTGAAGTTTTTTGTGTCCTAGTGTGGAGCCCCTCATTTACACCTCTAACCCATATTTTGTAAGTGGTTTATAAGAGGAGTTTGAAAGAGTGTTCAGCAGTAGGACACCAGGTTGAAAGAGTGAGTGGTAGAAGGAGCCTGTGAAAAAATAGGTGCTTCACTCTGAATGCATTGGGGAAAAAATTTATGATGTACACTGAAGATTTAAGTAGGGCACCCAAATGCCTTCATTTTATACAGCTGATTACCTAATGTAGTGCTCCAGAGTTCAGGCTTTTACTAGCTGATTAATATCTAGAGACGTTTCCTGCTTGTTTTCTCTGCAAACCTCATTGCACTGACAAGAAATGCATTGTCCATATGGGGTGAAGAATGGCATTTAAGTATTGTGTGCTGAAATCCCACTCACTTCTACACATTATGCTTCAAAGCCCTGCTTCCTCGATACAGAAGTAGTTGTGTTTCCAGCAGGAGGTTTACATAGTTTAGCATGAAGTAAAAGCACCAGGGTATGAAGGCAGCCATGTATATAAACCATTAAACAATTTCAGCACAAAGCTGCGCAAAATGTCTATTAAATTTAACAGTACTATTAAAAATCCACATTTAAGCTTTCTTTGTTTCTAGTAATGAGGCTTTGAAACATGGAAAAGTCGATTAAAAAGTCCCTGACAATAAACAGCCAAAACCCAGCCTTTTCTTCGTACATAATTTCACAGCAAAGACGAAATGTCCCACTCCCAGGCTTCCCAACTGGTCTTGCTCCAATCCTCAGATGACTTTTAAGTTTTCTGCAGTGTAAATGTTCCCTTTATGAAGTGGGCTATAGCCAATGCCCATGGAAGCCTCTCCTAAGGAGGTGTTATTTTAATATATGAAGGGCAGTCATTTCATTTCATAAAGATAGCTTGTTCCACGGAGGAAATAAACATCACACTTGACAGATGCAGGGACGCTCCAAGATCCTCAGCTCCTCTGGGGGCAGGGGAAGGCCTATAAAGCTTTTCTGTGTTCACTGCATTATGGTGCATGGGGTTTTAGATGTCTTCTCTGAAAACCAATTCTGTGGTATAACTGTAGCCACCTAATAATTTTATTTTACTTTTAAATACCATGCATGAATGCCACAGAATGCAGGGAGAAACATGGTATTATGCAGAAGGTTGCTAATAGCAAAAGGAGAAGGGTCCCTAGGTACGTACATTGCCTTTTCTATACTCAGTGGTAGTGAATTTGCTGGGAACTGGCACCAGGCAAGGTGTGAAGGAGTTCATAACCAGCTTACACATGACCAGTTTACAGGAATAGCATCTCTGTTGGCCTAGCAGAGTGCAGGTTAATGGACTTCTGCCACTCTTTTTTCACTCAGGAATTCGTCTCGCTACCTGTCTTGAGCACGTAGGAGTCTGAGATGGTGGATTACCCCCAGAAATTCCTTTTCTAGATTCCATCATTTTGAAGATACTGTGTCCCCAGGGTGTTGCGGGTGACTGCCCCTTTTCCAGATGGGCGCAGTCGGTGTCTTTGATTTAATTATTTTTGGATGGTGTGTGTACTTTCGGCTGATCAACGACTAACTCTGATGCAAGGTCTAGAAGCTAAAACACTGGCTTAGCAGCTGGAGGAAAGAGTTCAGATGAAAGGGATGAGAAACCTCCTGCCTTATCTATTAACCCAATACTGAATTTGTTATCCAGAAATTACGGGGAGCTGGCTGCCGAGCAGCGGTGAGGCTTATCCAAAGTTATTCCAACTGCATTTCTCAACGTCATGTTTGTTGTGCTTGGAAGGAACTGGGTTGCTCTGTCGTCTCTCTCTCTCACTCCCTCTTACTGAACATAGTAGCTATACTATATTCTTACTGGAGACCTGTGGCACTTAATGGTGAACCAAAGTTGCTTCGTTTTTCCCTCATTTGATGAATGAAGCTGGGGTTCAGGCAGGTGGGGGGGGTGGAAGCAATGAGAGAAGGAAAATTCACTTTGAGAAAACCCAGGTTTCCTTAACGAGTAACGGATGTTATGCTGGGGACAACACATATTGGAGGAACTTTGTTGGCCAAAAAAAGGAAGAATACTCTGTCTTACAGTGCTTACAACCTTTCTGCTCAATGGCAGAATGCAAAGTATATTGGAGAAAAGACAACTGAAAGCAAGCTTAGGTAAATTTCCCTCACTGTCGTTCCAGGAACCTATATACATGCCATTCTGTCACCCAGCATCACTGCTGCTTGAATGAATGCAAAAGAGAGAGGCTGTGCTGAAATCCATAGTGCTTTCTAAATAAAGCTTGTGGTATAGGAAAACATAATTTAATTCCCAGGACAAACAGCCCAGAAACGGAAGAATTTGCTTTTTCATGCACAGTGTATAACTTCTCTTGTAACAGAAATAATGATTTCATCATCAGCAAATGCTGTTGTTGGCATTACTTTAGCATTGTATTAACAGTTCTGTGATAAAACAGTTTGTTCTTTGTTTCAGGGTTTTTTTTCATGATTCATCATATATTATGCCCCAGCAATAGTTCTTACCAGAAAAAAATGCTGTGGAAATGACCCCTCAGAGCAGTGTTGTATGATGTTGTATCCACTAGTGTCACGGAGTTTCTTATGGAAGAAGTAAATACCACAAAATTAGTTGTACAACATTTCAATTAAACTTCAGTTTCCTTTTCAAAATCTTGCAGAAATGGCAGCATCTACTATATAATCTTTTCTTTGTAATTTTTTATTTCCTGTTTGGATTTTGCTTTTCAAAATTTTGTATTTTTATATAAATTAGTTAAAGCTGTCACCGATACGTAAGCATTTTTGGTTTTTTTTTTCCACACAGTAATATGCCCCAAGAAAACAAAGAGAACAATGCTTAATTCACTGCTTTACATTTTTCTTGTAGATATTGCATATATTCTATCTCATTATTTATTTCAGCAGCAGCCAGACAATACTATCACGAAAGAGTTTTGTCGTGGTAGACGACTTTTTTTGCGTTTGGGAAGAATCTTGGGGGAAGCTAACCGGTGTGATTCGGCAGCTCCATTCTTTTTGCTTTCGTTCTCCTTGGACCAGATGGGTTTCTTACTCACTGGTTCCAATGGGACTTCTTGTGGGGTAAAATACTATATAACATCAGTGAAGTTATGACTATCTGGCCCTCCCTGTGCAATGAAATATTAAAAGTCCGCTCCTCCAGGGACTAAGAAAGAGAATCTGCTAAATAACAGCTTTGAAATGCTTTTTCCTATATGCATATACTTGTTTTGAATGGGGAGTGGAGTTTCCTGGCCTGACTCCAAAGCTGATGTGGAGGAGGGAGGATGATGGACCGGCTTACTAGCTGGTTTGGGAAGTCCCTTGTGTTTTAGGTCCTACACAACCAGAATCGGTCAAATCTCAGACATCATAGCCTGTCCCTTGGTTAGTCATTTATAACTGTGAAAAATAAGGGCAAGGTAGGTGCAGAAAATTCTCATTTTGTACCAGTAGCATATTTTGACCACTCTGTTTCTTTGGCTCAGACATAAGTGACAAGACAAGACGTAGGGCACAGTGAAGCAACGCCTGGGAATTTTGGCACTGATGCTAATGGTATTGGTGTCTAATCCCTTTCCAGCAAAGGCGAGATGATGCATCAGCAAAATGGCTGCCCACACTAGGAGAGACACCAGGACCATTCACAGTTGCCGAGACAGTGAAACAGTATTTTGGGGAGGAAAAAAAAAAAAAAAATGCTCATTCCTTAATATATGGTCTTATAGGGTAAATATTTATCCAGCCATCTAAAGGCAGGGGTAATCGCTGCAGTTTTCCCTTCACTCAGAGACTGGAGATTTTCCCTGACTGAAAAAAAAAAAGAAGTCCAATTTTGTGTATGTGAAGAAATCAAAGCATTGCCCTTGAAATGGGTTTTTCAGCTGTCTCCTGGGTATTCTGGGGTTAGTTTTCACCACGTGAGGTTTTGAAGTGCATACTCAAAGGTTCAAACACAGAAAAATTGGCTATCACTGCCAGCTCTGTTGGGTGGGGAGAAAGCAGTTCCTTTACAGAAAAAGGGGGAAAAAAAAAAAAGGAAAGACTTTTTTCTTCTGCTTCATCTTCCGAGGGACTACATGAGAATGAGCTGGAAGAAGTCTTGACTTTTATTATATCCCGTAATCAAATTTGAGCATCTTATTTGCTTCTTTTCTCCAAGACCACCCTGGTGGTAACAGTCCACACACACACAATTTTGGTATGTATAAACCCATAAATTTCATAACAAAATATAGGAGCTGAGGTTGTAGGAGTACTGTAAGGCAGAAGGTGCTGAAATGTGAAGTCTGTGTGTGTTTGAAGGGATGTCATTTATTACATACTTCTGCCTTTAAAAAAAAAAAAACCCTTACTGTTACCACACAGACTGTATAAATATATATTGCCTAATGCAAGATGGTGTGGTGTAAAGATTTTGTTGGCATGCAGTAGCTTGGCTTGAGTAGCAGAGACCTGAGGAAGCCGCGTATCACCTCAGATGTGTGCCAAGAAAACATGTCCCTGGCGTGGGCAATGAGAACATCCCCAGTGACGCTGCATAGGTGTAAATCTAATGAGGATAATAACCCATATGCTTCAGGGCATCAACCCATTACTGGCTGCCTGGGATTAGGAAGGAATGTCTCCTTTGGTTGTGTTATTCTAAAGCCGTTTATTGTGGGGCTCCACACACTTCTCTCTGAAGCCTCTGCCACTGGCCACTGCAGGAAGAGGATCATGAATTTGATTGACTCCCTGGAAGGGGCTGATCTGGCAACTCATGCTCTCTTCTGCGAATTCTGGAATGGTACCTGTTTTATGTGGTTTGGAAAGTGTTTTGATGGGGCACTTTGTGCACATCTCTCTGTAATGCCAGCTCCTGTAAAGCTTCTTTCATAAATGCATGGAAGAATTTAGGTTGGCAGGGAGCTCTACAGATCTCCAGTCCAACACTCCACTGCCAGCAGCGCTGACTTCAAAGTCAGGTCAGGTTGCTCAGCTCCTTGCCCACTTCAGCTCTGAAAATCTCCAGAGCTAGGAATTTTGCTGCTTCTCTGTTCGTTTCTGCATGGGGAATTTCCAGTGACTTTAGCAGGAGTGACACTGGCACTGCTAGGTATAATCTGTCTTAACGTGAGCTGTAGAAAGGCGGAGTCTCTGGAGTCACAGGTAGTCATTTTTCTTTCTCCTATAATCAAGGGAGAGAAATATATGTCTCCTGGTGGTATTTCTTTCATCCACAGATAGGAGTCTGACACTGCCCTTGAGCTGAATCGTTTCTGGCAAGGCCTGTCTTTCTCCAGTGACCCTGAGAAGAACGTAGATGTCCCCCTTAGATTTAAGACCTACGTGCTAGGCAGTTAATAGTAGTCAACTGGAGGGAGTCTCAGCCTGTATGTCCAAATGCAAAGTCATCCAAGGTGAAAGCAATAGTGACAGCTTGTGTAATACAGTGTTATGAGCTGACTATGAAAAAAAAAGCCCCAGAATACTAGAGAAGGTACTTTCTTGGGTTTCTAACAGGGTAGAGCTATTATTCATGAGCAACAAGACCTTAAAGGCAGCAGGTTTCTAGATATGGTTTTAACTCTACTTATTGTTTTACGTCTAAAATCAGTAAAGATTTATCCTATTGAAAAATGGCTTTGAATTTCAGCAATGTCAGCTGGTATTTGGAACCCTGAAAGTATGATGTGAGCAATCTTTATTACAGGTGGTAGAAAAATTCAGACTATTATTGTTTCTTGAGGAGAGAGAAAGACATTTTAAATAAAATATTGGGAAAAAACACATCTGTCTTTTAGGTGATAAGAGAAAAAAATAATGGGAAGAAAAAGTAGGAAATTCCATCTGATTGCAAAACAAGAGAACGGAAGTCACAAAATCTTTTAAAAGATTCTGGCAAGAAAGCTTGGCAGCTCTTAAAATTCCACTGAATTCTAGACTTCCCCAATGGAACCTGCTTCCCTGGAACTGGATCTGGAAAATCCTTGGAAGATGGTGCTCCCCAAACAGAAAACAAAATCTCAGGTGATATAACGTGGGGAAAAGGGTCCCCAGGATTTTAGGATGAGATTATTCCAATACACGTCTCCAACGAATGGCTGTTTGTTTCTTTCTCTGCTTTATGAACAGATGCCTGATGCTTATATGCTTCTTCCAGTCATACGGTCTTCTATATCTCAACAAGTGTCAGTGAATTTCTTGAGAATGAGCAAGGTTTTCCTGTTCCAACCTAAAGAGAAAAAAAACCAAAAGGTCAAAAACATTCGAAAAATCGCTTTTATCCCCATCTAAGTAACTTCCATAGATGTTATTAGCAAATCCGACTGAAGTCCTTCTTGCAAGGCAAACTATTTGCACACTGTCTTATTTTCGGGATGCCAGGGGATGAAATGGAGTGATGGAATCTGGAAAGATCTTGCTGCGATTCAAAAAGTGACTTTCTCCTTCCTGTCCTCCCACCTACTGCCACAGCAGGGGAAAATGATGAGGGTAAGAAAAATAAAGCCCCTGCAATGTTAAAGCTTGCTGCTCCGTTGAGTAAGATTTTCTATATTTTTCCGTGAATTATGAAAAAGAAGAAGGAAAAGAAAAAGGGATTCCTGTGTAAGTATGCTGCCCGGATGGTGTGCCAAACTAGTGCGGGCAGCCCACACCAAGAGCCCACAGAGCGGCTGCATTCCTCGCCCCGCGCGCGTGGGCAGCGCTGGGTGGGAAGGGGGGCTCGGAGGAGCAGCAGCCCTGGCTCCGGGGCACGGGCCAGCATAGCTGTGGCTGGTGCTCCGGAGGCGGCACGCAGCAAGCCGGAGACCGGCGCAGGGGGGCTGCCCTCACGCCCCGGAGCTGGCCAGAAGCCTCGGAAGTGGCAAAACTAAACACGCTTTTGGTTGCTTTTTTTACTGTGGGAAAGGGTCTCCTTCTTGAAAGTGAGGGGGTTGGTTTGTCTTAAAAATCCTTAAAAGGAGGATGTTTCAGGAAAAAGGAAAAAAAAAAGGGTAGTGTTTCAATCTGGGTACTTTTATATAATATCCCCTTTGGAGCTGTAGTTTGGTTAACCTCTGTGGGTCGAGCTCCCAGCTACAGAAACCTCTGCTCAAGCTCGCTGGCCAGAGAGCCTCATGAAACAACCACCCTGGTGCTTCACGGATTATTTAAGCAGGGAATTCAGTGTCTGGAGAAAAAGGGAACACAACACACCCAAGCCATCAATGCTTTAAGATTTTTTTCGTTTTTCTTTGTTCAATTTGCAGGAAGACTACTTTTCTTTTCCAATTAACTCTATATGGGATTAACATTCTCTTCCTCTCTTTGATCCCCAGGCTACTACAACTGTGTTTTGCTTGTTGTTTGGAGGGACATGAAATACACGATTAAGGTCAATAGGATCATATTGGTTTCTAACAGGAAGAGTATTCCATCCTGTACTTGCAAATTGTCCCAGTTAGACAAAATGAAGAAGTTCCCTCAAGTCTCCAGGCTGTCCTGCAGAAGGTAGCTCTGAGAGGTCATGATGCTGCTGGTGATGCCCCTGATGTCCAACATGCGTACAAGTCTACAAAACGCGTACTTATGGTCTTGTGAGAGGCGGCAGCCAGCTGGTGAATCTTGTTCTTGGTATGTGAGATGTCCCATGTGATATTTACTGAGTGCCCCAGGAGACCTGGGTTGTATTTGCCATCCTGCTGCTGACATAGTTTGGTGGCCCTGGGTAAATCACCTCTTCTCTGCAATGGGGAAAAAACCACCGACTTTCTTTGTAAAAGTGTTGTGAGATCTACTGTGGAAAGTATAGCAAGAGAGTTAGGAAATTATAATAATTGCAGTAGGAGTTTAGGTTGGACCTCTCACCTTTAGGAATAGGTGAGCTGGGGAGTGAATACCAAATTTTAACACCATTTGATTTAAATATACAGCCCTGTGACTAGTCAAGCTATTAATCAGCAGTGTATCTTTTCAGCCCTTTTCCTCTGCCCTGTCCGTCAGTTATCTGCTGTCTCTTGTAGAGCAGCAGACAGTGGTAATCTCTTTGAGATGCTCCCAGTATCTGTCTGCCTATATCTTGGCCAGATCATGAGTGAAAATGAGATCGTCAAAACCAGAACGAAACAGCACAGCAGCCATCCAGCATGAAGCGTGGAAATTTGTGGATGAGGGAAACTGAGTTTCTGCCATTGCTGTTGTGTTTCGTTTTTAAACGCAGAGCTCAAGTTGCTGCTTCTCAGTTGTCATTTGCTAGGTTGAAGTGATCTGTGGCTCCAGAAAGCTGTGATGTCAGTAGAATAAAAAAGGAAATATTTTGTCAATTGCTGAAACTGGCCGTATGTTGCAATCAGAGGTGCAGGAATTAGAAAAACAAGAACAAGGAAACTTTGCATACAGCATCAAAGGCAGAGTTGGCTCACACTTTGAAGAGCAGAAGCATGGCACTTATTGTTTGTTGACTTTCTCCCAGTTTGTGTGCTTGAAGCACTTGAGCTCGTGGGCATGTTAAGGGTGTGTTGACACTGGAAGGCAAAACCCGCGTCTCATGGGTGTTAGGCGGCTGAGATATCAGAAATACATTTATGGGGACATCCCGAGTGCCTGGAGCTGTGATAAGGATACATCTGCAAAAAACTGTTGTTTCAATGGGCTATACAGAATCAGACCTGATATTCAGAGCCATATGGCTATTATAAATTGTTAAGATCTCTCCCCTGGGCATGGTGTATCTATACACAGTCACACAGGACTGTATTTGTAGATGCTGAGCAGAATCCTTATCACCTTTTTGTTCCGTATCAAGTTGTTGTTCTTTGAAGGTTCGACCCACTGTGACCAAGTTTCTACTGGAAGTTATTTCTGGCTGGATTCTCAGTGTCTGGTAAGGGTTGATTTACTTCTGCAGCCATGCTGTTTCTTTAGTGATTTTAGTGGTCACAGAATCACAGAATCACAGAATCACAGAATCACAGAATAGTAGGGGTTGGAAGGGACCTCTGTGGGTCATCTAGTCCAACCCCCCTGCCGAAGCAGGGTCACCTAC
>Ga0065711_1000388_pt1 | contig 69626 bp, 43 predicted proteins | sample Hoacrofraction12_FD_59098 | JGI IMG/M metagenome (GOLD analysis project Ga0065711, IMG submission 59098) | Hoatzin crop microbial communities from Cojedes, Venezuela - Epithelial fraction 12 v2 (version 2) | ecosystem: Host-associated > Birds > Digestive system > Esophagus > Crop | place... | reverse complement strand
TCTTGCCCTCCCCCCGCCCCCCCCCCCAGGCCAAGCAGCTTTCCTTGCCAAGTTTCTTCTGTTTAGACATCAGCGCGTATCATGCAATCCATCCAAACTCTTAATTGATCTCTTAAGAATTGTTTTTCATCTGAATTCCTGGAATGTTTCCAGCCACTGAAGAGCTTCCTCCGGAGGAAAGAGAAATTAATCCCGCGTCCCTCCTTTCCGAGGACCGCGTGGCCGCGGGGAGGCCGGTTGTTTGGCTTGCTCCTCTTGGGAGATGTGGGCTCTGCAGTGTTTGCTCATGGATGTGGCTGTTTGGTTTAAGGCAGCAGTTGTTAGGAGAGAAGCAGGAAGGTGAGTGGTAGCTCCCCATCAGCAGCTTCCCCATCAGATGGAGAAAGAAAGCATCCCAGACTGATAAACTGGGAGAGGATTGCTGTGTTTCTGTGCGCGAAGGGGACTTGTGCTTGTAAGTGGAGAGAAGAGCAAACAGCTACCGGAAAAACCCCACTTTTGAGAGCCTGAAGTGAGCGGGAGCGGTGGTGGCAGGGGTCAGGCTGCCAGCGCTTTGAGGTAGTGGTGGTCTCTGATGGTGCAGTGGCACCTGCTCAGCCCCATCAGCTCCATCCCCCTTTCCCTGTGATGGAGATCTGCCCTTAGGCTGGGCAGGGATGGCAGCAGCCGGAGAGGTGTGAGTCCCCGCTCACTCCCACCAGCGACTCTGGAGTGAATTACACCCCCGTTTCTCTCTCCTCCTCCTCCGCTGCTTTATAAATCCCATTCTTAACCATTTGCCAGCAGAAACTGTGACCAAAGTGCTGCTGGTTTATTTGCTGAGCAGGTCTTCTGAATTAAAATCCCTCACTGCTCACTGACACTGCAGCGTTTGGCTCCTTTCTGGTGCCTGAGCCTGGCCCGGGTGATGGGGTGTGCTGATACCCATCTTGCACCAACCCTGGGAGAAACCACCAGCTCTGGATAACATCAGGCTGAGCACAGGCTGGAGAAAGAGAAATGGGCAAAAGCCTTCAGGGTTTTTGCAGGATCAGACGAGAAGGCATATGCTAGAAACAGAAAGGCCACCTACAGCCAGGACAGCTCGCTGGGCACCAGGTGCTCACACTGGGAAAAGCTGTATTGCCAAAAAGGCTCCTTTGTGATCCTGGCCTCATGCCGGACCATCCCCTCCCCATGGGTCCCTGCCCCAGCACCATGGCGTGCACCCTCCGGTGGCCCTCAACGCTGCGAGGAGCTTAACGAGCCCCGAAAACCCAGGCAAAAGGGCCAAGGACTTGCTGGTATTAAAGCAAGTCTTGTTACTAACGATGTTCCTTACTACCATGGTGTGCCCGCCGGCTCAGCACAAAGCCCCAGCTCTGCTCTCTGTGCTGACGCGCATCGAAGGCGACAGCTGGGGTGCGTACAGGCGGCCAGGGAGCCCTCGCGAAGGCAGAGGCTTGTCCTGAAGCCTGTGTGGGGAGGGAGGCAGGAGGGGACCTGCGGCGCGCTCTGCCCCAGCCCTGTTCTGGGCAGGAGTGGCATTTCTGCAGCACGAGGCCCCTGACAGCACCAACCCTGGGCTTGCACGAAGCGGGGGCTCTAACAGCACCCCGGCACTGCCTGGGACCCAAGAGAGCTGCAAGCCCCACTCCCAGCCCTCTCGGGAGTCACCTTTTTTTTGCTGGTGGCAAAAGGTAGGATTTCAGTGGCTGCTGCTCCTGGCCGCGCTGTGGGTGCTCTCTGTTTGAACCGGGTATGGTTCAGGACCAACAGAATACTTTAACGGGCTTGTGAAAGCGTGGGAACCAGGTCTCGAAGCAGGCTCCTCCACCTGCTCCAGACTGCTGTTTTGTTTGGGGTGGGGAAGCACTTGGGCTGGGGGATTTTTTTTATTTTTTTACATTTTTTAAAAGTTAGCGCCTCAACTACAATTGAAAGAAACAAAAGCAAGCTTTACGCTCCCCAGAGTCAGAGCCAGTTTTCCTTGGGATTAGCCAGCCAGCCCTGCTAGGTAAAAGTGAGCTGTGAAGACCTCTCGCGCCGCAGTGCCCCGTGCTGGTAGCGTACCGTGCTGCTCTGGGCTACAGCAACTCGCGGCGTGAGGCCATGCTTTTCGGGGTTCTTCAAAAACCCGACCTTGAAGCAGAAAGGGAACCTCAGGCCTCCATGAGACACAGCTGTCCCCAGACCCCCAGCAGGTCCCAGCAATTTGGCAGCACCCAGGGCCTGCAGCCGCCTCCTCCCCAAGCTGAACGGCCGTGTAACATTTCTCTGCCTCTCTTTTCTCGCCCTCCCGAGGGATGGCAGTCACCAACGATGCCCTCGAACACGCTGTGTTCAGAAAACATAACTTTATTATTAGTTGCAATATACATTGTATTCCTTTAAGAATCCTAAACTTGTATATGTTTTTTTTTCCCACTGAAAATACATGTGTATGTATATATGTTTATATATATATATATATAAATGTATCTCATTGAACTGGAACACAATGGAACGAGAGAGACAAGCTCAGAAACTACTTGGAAAAATAAATGTGATCTCCATGGGTTTGCGCTGGCAGTGTGGTAAGGTGAGTGGTATAAAAAGAACAGGCTAAACAGAAACTGTGATGGGTCAGGCAGTGGGGAGCGGTCTCTCAGTGCTACAGGTGGTGGTATCTACAGTAGTTACACGTTGCTATTGCTCAGTCATGAGTGCCACTATTCTCAAAGGCAGACGGGGCTCTGGTGCGGCTCCGCACAGCAACATTCGTAAGGCCGGCTGTGCCCCCTGCAAACGGTACCTGCCATTGGAAAATAGAGTTTAATTACACTTCCCTTAGCAGCAACTCTGCTCGTTGCTAATCTGGTCAGCAAAGGAAGAATTCCTCCGAGGCATGGTGAAACCTAACTGGGTCAATGTAAAGGAGCTTACAGGCAGGGTAAGTGAGAGCTGAAATGGGCAGGCTGGGCTGCAGCTGATGCAAACCCCAGCTCGGGTCAGTGGAGATGCTGATTGCTCCTGGCTCCTTCCCCCCCATCATCTCCCCACCTGCAAAGGGGCTGCTCCCTCCGGGCTCCACAGCCTGCCCTTGGGGCTTTTTTTTGGGTAGGTTTCCCTGTATTAATTCTCTCAGAAGATAATTCTTCAGAAAACTGGCTGAGGGGTGGCAGCAACCCCTGCTGTGCCAGGGGCTGGGGGCTTATTTGGCTTTTTTGTTGTTCTTTCATTTTTTTGTTTGTTAACCTGATTTTCAAACACAGCTTCCTCAGGCTGCATGGCATTGCTGAGCTTTGCTAGACAGCGGGGCAAGCCTTCCCCAGATCAACCTAATTGGTTTCCTTTGAGTTCTTTATTTCTGCTGAGCTGCAGATGTTTCCTGGGTGAAGTGACACATTTTAGCAAAGGCACTGACCAGGGACCTTCCTCTGCCTGAAGCCAGGCTGGGGGGAGCAGACGGTGCTGACCTTCCTGCTGGAGGGTCACTTCCCTCCCCCTGCAAAGTGCTCCTCAGTTCGGGAAGGGATGTAAAGAATGTGGGCATTGATTTACTCCTCCTGGCTTCCTTGGGGAAAAATGCTTTCAAAAATCCCATCCTTAAATCATCATCTTGCTACCACCCCTGCAATGTCTGTCACCACCGGCTCACGCCTACTTGATTCCCCTTCCAGCTGAAGCAGCAGGTGAGGTTATCACTGCTGTAGTGTTGCTCTTCTTGCTGTCTTTCCCCAGCAGCATCTGGCAAGGAGGGATCTTGCTCAGGGGAAAACAGAAGTTGCAACAAGCCAGGCTGCTGGAAGACACGGAGCAGGCGACCTGTGCATCGCCTCCTTCCCAAAGCAAGCGTCAGCGCAGGTTTAGCAGGGGTTTGTGGGAACAGCCGATTGCACTGGAGTAATGAATCAAAAGCTGGCGTTGCTGGGAGAACTGCAGCTTATTCCTCTCTTTAGAGGCAAGAAATTACAAACATGAAAGTGTCTGGATCAACCTGTATAAAAGAGCTTTCCTAACTTGGGCCCCTTAGGGCCATCACCAGGACGTAACCTGCATCCACACATCCTTCGTCCATCCACGCTGCTGGGACCGAATGGGACCGAGCCTGCATTCTGACGGTTATTGCACAAAGGTCCCGTTCCTGAATTGTGCCAGAACTGGCTTCAAGGGGAGGAGAGGTGGTGACCCCCACGACTGTTGCAGGCAGGATCCAGCCCCGGGGGCAGCGGCACCAGACATAGCGATGGTTCCCACTGCCGCCAGGGAAGGCAATAAGGGGCTGGTCTGTCGCTAGGGGAGATGCCCTGCTCTCTCATAGTGCAACACTTGCAGGGGTTTTCTTCTTGCAAAACTGTAGGGAGAGACACAGGTTAAACCCCTTCCCTGTGGCTAGTGCCAAGCAGTGTATTCAGAACTAGGGCCACCACCCTGGACAAATGGAGCCGCACAGTCATGCTGCAATCACTACGCAGCTTTTGCTGTATCGATACAACGCCTCTTAACTGGTTCTTAAGATTTTCCTTTAGCCCCGCTGCTACCAGAGACCCAGGCAGCTTGAGGATTTGGCTTGTCTTCACCACCGGACCAGCCCACAGGCTCCTCCATGGCAGCAGTACACCAGAGCAGCAAGGTAGGTGTTGGGTGGATGGTTGCATCCTGCTCTCTGCCTTCAGCTCCGCACGTTGCTCAAAGGGGTGAGCTCAGCCCCTGCGCTCTGTGAGCTGCCTCAGAGGTGGCTGTGCTGATGAGGAGGAGGTTGGGGTGAGCTTGGACGGGATCTCTGTTCACGCTGTGGGTCTCCTGCTAAACCGGTGGACTGGGAGGACACCCACTGCTAATCCCCACCCACCAGATGCTCTGCGCTTCTCACTAGCATTATTTTCAGGATATTTTCCAACTGATGAAGGAAAACAACAGATTATGACTGTAAAGTTATGGTGAGAGAACTGGATCCCGGTAGGACAACATCATTCTTTGCCAAGAGAAGGAACACTTAACCCCTGCTTTAGACTCTTCTCCCACTTCTTTCCCAGCTCCCAGCCACCTCTATATACATCATATATTACTATATTCTCTTATATATTTGACTTTGCTTTTTCAGTTTCAGTAGCGCAAGTGACTAATTCCAAAAGAAAAAAAAAGGAAAAAGAAAAAAGGAAGAAAGGAAAAAAAGCAGCCCTAGGCATATTTACAGAATAGTTCATCTTGCAGAGGAGATGGGGTTTGGCATTAGGAAAAGCATGAGCTTTGAATGTGCTAAGTGGGTTTGATTCCACATTCCTCCTCTCCCCTCTGGGATCCTGCTCTGATGATGAAAATTAAAGAGCTCTTCAACTTGCTTTCCCCGAGTGCAAACTCACAGAGGACGTGCAGGGCGGCAGGGGAGGCTCTCGTTCTGCTCTCCCCTGGCCTGGCCTGCTTATAAAGCCAGTATCCAAAAGGGTCTGACCTTGAAAACCAGCCTTTCACCTGGAGAGAGCTGTCAGCTCCATTTTTAGCCTCTCCTCTCGAGGACCAGGGCTTTTAAGGTACTGGATGGTGGGGACCAGGAAGGGACTGTATGCACCTGGAATCAAAACCATGAAGTGGAAGATACTGACTTCTTTAACATACCAAAAATTATTGCAGTATAAATACACCCCTGTCACCCCAGTGAAAGCAGAGAAGGGCAAGTGATGGGGGAGTTTGGTGGGTGAGGGGCATTTCAGTAAAGTCACCCGACCTGGAAAGCTTTGATGGCTGCTCCCACAGCGATCAATTCTTCCCCAGATTAGGGCAATGGCCATCTCCATCAGCAAATAATGCCCCACCCTGTGCCTCTCCCCCCACCCTCCCTTACACTGTGCATGACAAAATATCCCAAGAGCCCCTCCATGTTAGATCTTTTTCAGAGAGAATTCTATTAAGAAAAGCATCTATTCTCAGAAAATCCCAGTAAGAGCTGCAAAACCGATTGCTCTTAAGTATGGCTGGTTTCCCCAGCTGCTGAGACCTTCTGGCCAATCCATGTTAGTATTTCTGTGAAGACGGAGGTAGAGACCTCGGGCAGCTCTTTGTGGAGGGCATGATAGGCTTCCTCATACACCTGCAACCAGGGAGAGAATGGAGATCAGCATAGAAATATAAATTCCACATGAACAGTACAGCCTTCAGTCCCCTCTTGTCAACACCCACAGGTCCAACATGTCCTGCTCACACCTTATCAGGATTTCTTCCTACGTGTGGCAGGTTATGAAATCAAAGCGATGCCCTGGGTGGTGCTGGCCCTCCATGAGCAGGAAGGCAATGGCATTGCGTCTTGACATCTGTGCATCACCCAAGCACCCTGCTGCCCTTTAGAAACATAATGCATCTCCCAGCCCCATCCATTTCTTGATGCTTATCCTATAAGAAGGAGGAAATACTTACCATGCCCTTGGAGTTTAAAGGACAATGGGGGATGTTCCCATCATGCCTTGTGCAATCCTACTCCTTTATGCCCAGACCATCCAGTTATTTTTCCAATGACAAAAGCTTTCCCTTGGTCTCCCTGTCTCTCTTTCAGGCTCATTCATGTGCTAACAATTGGTTAATCAGCTGTGGCTCTCTTGAAATGAGCAGAAGTGAAGTGGCTTTTGTTGTGCAGTGCTTTGGAAGGCCCCTCTGTACCTTTACGCGCTGGGGCATGAGGTAAGGTTGGTGCTCACACAGTCGGCATTGTTCAGAAGAGCTTTTGGGGTCAGCGCTTTACCTGCTTATGAGCATCATTTCTACATCAAGCTGCTTCATGTCCAAGAGACCCTCTAGGTACACAGCCACCCCTGCGTTAGGTCTGGAGATCACCCACCACCCCCTGAACACAGCCCGGCTGTAGCTGGTGGATGGCCACCACACCGTGCCTCGAGAGGGCTACCTCCCGGTGAAAAGGGCTGTAACCTGCTCGGTCTCTACCCATGCATCAGCCCTGCTTTGCCTCCAGCTCTCTGGAGCTCAGCAGGCTCCCTACCCCTCACAGTCACTAATGCTAAGACCAATGCTGACAGGATAATACCCTAAAAATCAAGAAAGCAAGATGACCTTGAGTGTTTTGTCCTGACTCTGCACTGTGTCCATCAGTAAATAGGACCCTTTGATATCGCAGAGCTTGTCAGAAGAGCCGTGTAGCACCAGGATGGGCAAAGTCAGCTTGGGCAGAGCTCGCTCAATTCTGGCAATGGCATTCATCAGCTGGATGACGAAGGAGACCTTCATGCCACCGTGGTAGACCAAGGGATCAGATGTGTAAGACTCCATCTGGCAGGGAGAAAGAGGTCAATTAAGATTAGCAGTATTTCATGCAGAAAAGACAAAGTAGATCAGCCCAGAGGTGAGGAGTCTCTTCCCTTGGCTTCCACAGTCATTTCCTACCCTGTCAGGACATCCTGCCATCAGAGTCAAGGTCAAGGTCTTCACTGTGGCTACTCAGAACTGCTCACACAATCTGGTTTGCTCCATGCCGCATGTTTCTCTCTCTTATGTCACTAGAAAATATTCAGGTCAAAGCTCTTTCTGCAGGCAAACAACCAACGCTGCACTAAGACGGTTCCTGTGGGGGCACCTGTCTGTGTTTTTCTGCTCTGCCATGTCCTTCTGTCACTCAGAGGTGATGGTCTCTTCTGCAGAGGCTTCTTCAAACCTCGTTACTTGAAAGCTGATGTTCTCCTGATCCTTATCCTCTCTGCTGAGGGCTCTGATGTTCTTCTCTTCGACCTTCCCTCCGTGAGGATGACGACTGTGACATACACCTACAGACAACTGACACATCTGGCTGCAAAGTGCACTCACACTGAGGGATCCTCTCTGGTTGCAAAGTGTGCACAGACAAGGCAGCAGATGATGGTATTAGGTGGTAGGCAAAAAAACCCCCCAAAAGTCAACAACTTGCTCGGCCAGACTATGAGAGGATAAAAATGTACAAGAGCTGGTGCAGAAAGTTGCTAGGAATGAGTAGTTACCACAGCAGGCAAATCTACAGTAAATATTTGTATACTGTACATGGAGATGGCCCACACAGCCGCCGCCATCTCAATATTTGCCAGAAGGCTTTGATTATGGGTTGGTCTCTGGCACAGCCTCCAGTTTCTCCCAACCCTGGCAGATGTTTATAGAAATGATGGTTATTTATAAGTTAGCCGAAAACAGTCTCCTCCTCTCCTCGCAGGCAGTGGGGTCTGTTCAGATTCTCCCTTGCTCTGCAGAAACGTGAGGCCGTCTTGCTGCTGCACCGTCTGCTCTGAGGGGACAATGGGTGGGCAATGGCCCACAAGGCCACCCCAGGGACACTTGGCTATGTGGAGCCACAGGCACAGATATGCACAGTAGCAGGACAGCGTGGCTTGCGCGGTCCCCACGGAGAAGACAGAAAGGCTTTGGTGTGAATTCTGTGTTCATCTCCCCATGAGATGAGGCTATCAGGGTGGCAGAAGGACACTACATAGTGGGGCTTTCCTGGCTGGGGGCATTAATTTGCCGGAGGGCATAAAAACAGTTTTCCTCCTCATTGTCTCAAAAGTGCTGGGGCACAAAGCACTAGAAGCAGAGCTGGCAAGTCTTTCCCCATCACCTTCTTGCTTCCAGTCCCCACCCTCTCCTGCTGCTTAAACCCATGGTTCCTGTCCCTGAGTGCAGTCAGGGGAAGGAGTGAGTGGGAATTTGGGACTGTTAGTGGCTGGCACCCTTCAGTCCCAGCCCACAGTGCTGACGACGGTCAAGGGGGTGAGAGCTGTAGAGCCGCTCTACCTTGAGCTGGAGGTGGACCAAAGAAGTTCAAGTTGTTGTAGCGCTCATTTAAGGACCCTTGGATTCAGCAGACATTTCCAGTATTTGATTAAGGCTATCATTGTGTTTTGGCCTCTGTGCAAGATCATGACTATGCTGAAGTGAGGCGTAGTTTTTGGCAGGGAGACAAACACAGCAGTGTACCACCACAGGATCTTATCTCTAGCATCTCCCTTTCAAAGAAGCAAGTGCCCACACACGCTGAGGGCTTGGAAAACACTTTGCAAGAGGCCACTGCAAAGACGAGACTGCAGTTAAGGTAAAAGGAGCTGCTCTCTGGATGCTGAGCATCCTCTGCTCCTGCTAAAGGCCCTAGGAAGCAGCGAGGCTGAGCAGCATGTGGTCCTCCTGGCTCTGCACGGACTCTCCTAGTGCCCGACCAGCTTGGTGCACAAACCTCCACCCGTGTCCTCCATCCCCCACACCACTCAGCCTGCTCTGCAAAGTGCTTCAAAAGGGCAAGAAGCTGTCTGTGTTTAGGAAGCAGCATCCCCTCGTGAACAGGCTTACAGGAAAAGTTCAGCTTTGACTTCCAAAACACCAACTGCCTCTAATTTTGCTAGCTCTCCCTTTGACAGCTGCGTGTACCCTGATAATTTCACCCAAATGTGTTGACTTTTCATCAGCATTTTGAGCAAAACCACCGTGTTGCACTGGCTACTTAGCAACTGGCTTCACCCTAATCTGGGAGTTACTTGTCTGGATCTACGTCACAGCCTGTGCTAAAGCAACGCAGCTTTGAGATGGCTTTCTTTTTATTTTGCAGTTGTTTGGGTTTTTTTTAATTGAAGGCAACAAATGAGGGACTTTGCAGGGCCGGGGGGAATCAGGAGGGTTGGTGGATGGATTGATAGAAGTTCCCTTCCCATGGAGTAAAACGATGTTGATGAATTCCTGTGAGCTGGCACCCTCCCCAGCCTCATAAATGCTCAGAGACTGACCTAACGGGTTTCTTTCTTGCTCTTGTTCTTTTCTGAAAGAACAGGGATTTTTTAGCTACTGAGCAGCCAATAAATATTTTGTGTAGATGATGGGAGGGGGAAAAAAAAATAATCTTAACCCAGGTCGATCAGGACTGCACAGAGAGGATCCTGTTCCCAGTCAACGAGCAGGAATCCTTGTCTGAGTTAATGTTCAGTGCATGGGGCAAGTGCAAAGCAGCAGCTTGCTGAGGAAAAGAGGGAAAGTCAGGGAAAGGGCTTTATATTCTGTAAAATATAAGCTGCAAACCCACGTGGAGCAGCAGACAGAGCTCCCATCGGTGCACTGAGCTCTGAGATAGTGGGGGCAAGTAAGTGAGGGTGTCCCTGGCAGAGCCTGTGGCTGCTTCCAGCCATGCTCCAGTAAAAGCTCTGCAGAGTCCGTCACAGCCGCTCTTTTTTCTCTTTATGTAATGCTAAGACAGAAGCAACATCATGGCTCCTGCTGCGTTGCGTTCCCCTGCTTGGAGGTCTGTATCTTCCCTTTGCATTTTGCAGAGCAATAAATTCATCAGAAGGCAACTGCAGCCTCATCCTGTGTGGACTCTGCAGGAACAAGGGGGACTACTCCACCAAATTCAATGGCAGCTAACAAACATTAATGGGGTAAAGGGGTGCTCGCCCCTGTGAGGTTATTCCTCTTTGGAATAACAAGACTGGGTTTTTAAGGTTGTTTCTTGCTCTCTTTTGTGTCTCTTGCATTTAGTATAGCAAGCAGAGCAAACAAACATCTCCATACCATCCTGTGTTTCAGTCCTACACCCCGAGGAGAGCCTCCTGGGAACTCAAACTCATCAGGAAATTCTTGGATGATGTCCCAAAAATATTTCTAGAGAATAGATAGTTGGTCTGGTAGGAGAATATGCTTGACATAAATAATGGATGTTTCCAGCACATTGTGTGCTTTGAAGCTGCGTGTCTTGAGTCCAAGAGGAGGGTGGGGTTTGTGTTAGAGGCAGCCAGAGGACCCAGATGCTGTGTTGTCTTCAGTAAGTGCCTGGAGCCTCGAATCCTGGTGTTTGAAGATGGTCAGGAAAGCGCTTTACATCGCAATCCACAGCTGCTATGTCAGCTGTGTGTTCACCTGCAGGTGTGCAGGCAGCACAGCGAGGAGGGGCTTTGTGTCTCGTTTTTGAAGACTACTCCATTATAAACACACTCTAATGAAGCAGACCTACATTTTTATCAATTGCAAAAGGCTTCCCCTTGCTCCACGGAAAGGGAAAGGGCAGAGAAAAACAACAACGCACAAAAGAAGCTCTTGAGACACGGAGGATCACAGAGCAGAGGGAGCAGCAGCAAATATTTGTGTAGAAAGACAACAGAATAGTATTTATTATAAACTATGTCCAGTGGCGGCTGTGGTGATCCCAAACATCACCCCAACATGGAAATGCTCAGTCAATACTGTGCACCAAGTCAAGGCAGCTCAATGACACTTTTCTAAATGCATTATTATTTGGGGTGTCCGTACATCAGTAGTTTTCTCCTTTAAAGCTATTTAGTGCAGCACTAACGTCTTCCAGCAGAGGATCCAGCTGTCAGAGGTGGATTTAAAACTGCAGCCCTTAAGGACCAGCTGCAGCAGAGTTCAAGCGCCGCACAACAGATCAGTGCAGAAGCAGGCAAAGACCCACGTGTCCCAGCCACGCTCACTCTTCAGGTAGGAGATAACACTCTCAAATTCCTCTCCTCCTCCAGAGCACTGTTTGTTTTTATCCTCTAAATATAAATGCAGAAGTGAAAACTTTCCTCCATGTGATTTTTAGTGAATTAGTTCTCTGATTTAAACCTTTTCTCTGAACTATAGGCAACAAGTTACGGCAGTTGAACGTAATTAAGGAAAGGTTTCTATAGCTTGACTGGAACCAGCCTTCTTCCCAAGTACATGGACTCCTATGGTGCCTAAGAACATACATCATATGGTGCATCAGTGCTTCAGTGGATGGAGATGAACTCACTCCATGCTAGTCCGGACAGCTTCCTAGGACCTACTTTGTCTTCCTTTTCTCAGGTCCTTGAACCTTTCTGCCTTCAGCCCAGTGAAATGTTATGCTCTGTTCACAGGTAAGTGAACTGCAACTCATTCGACCAAACAGCTCTTTGGCAGAGCCAAGAAACANCCCTGAACGCCCTGAGGCTATGCTGGGGGACTCTTTGCTTTCCAGTTTACCAAATGGGTGAGTCAAAGAGGTGGGATACGGCAAGGCTGAATGCACTGCATTCACACAGCCAGTGACACTGTCTTTGCTCCTGATCCTTTCAGCTTCAGTTCTAATGCCAGTCGAGCTGCCTCGCCAGGGGAAGGCTATTTATTAACGTCAGTTAAGATATGACCTATTGCATGAACAGCGTCTGTCAGTGAGCTGAGAGATGACAGGGGAGCACAGGAACAACTGACCACTACACCAGTGAAGCTCTTTTGAGACACCATTTGGTGCCATTTTCTATCATTCAAGTTGCTTTCTGAAATGCACCCAGTTCTGGGTCCAGCCAACACACCTTCATTCACTTACAGTTTGTGTCTCCCTCCTTTCACTCCTCCCATGATAGCGAGAAGGACGAACCATTGTTATGTGTTGTTGTAGCAGCTGCAACGACATCTGGTTTTGCCAGTGATGGCACGAACAGGCTGCACCAGTTATTACCAGGAATGGGTACGAATGGGAGAAGAGTCCCACGCTATGGTGACATTACAAAAACCCTAGAACAGCTCCATCCACTGCTGCAGCGGTGGAGCTGGAACTGGGCTGTTACAACGGCCGCTTCAATTGCAGCACCTTTAAGTATTATTCTTGGGTGCAGCAAGAACACATCATTTGTTCAGAAAGGCTGCTGTAATGAGTGGTGGTCGTGCACCAGAGACAAACACGGTTCCCATGTGCTTTCCACCACAACTGTAGCACAGGTCTCTGTTACATCTTGTACCCAGGGTGGCCGCGGGTGCAAGACGCACCGAAGGGACGAACAGTTTCCCACGGTTTTCTGCTCTGTTCATAGTTGGTTCCACTGACTTCACAGACATTTCACCTTTTTTAAACCAGCACAGATCTTGCTGTCATGATTTACCAAAACACTTTTTTTTTGTGTGTTTTAAAGAGAAATAGCAGGACTGGGACAAGATACTGACTATGCAGTGATTTTAAATGACATTAAGGTTCTCACCTCCTTCTTGTTCCGGGAAATTGCATTTGGATCTATTGAACCCAGTGACAGGTTTGGAAGAACAAAGTTGAGCACTTTCGCTGCAAAAACCTGTGGGAGAGGAAAGCAAGCAATGAAAGAGCTACTTAGAGCAGGAGAGATAACACAGAGGGCCAAATCCTGAGCTGGTGGGAAACAGCATGGAAGTTAAATAGTTGAGAAATGTCAACTGACACTGGAGAAAGATCTGTCCTATATTTAAAACATTTCTCTTAAAGAGAAAGTATTTAAACTGCTCCTGGGATGAGGGAGTGGGTGTGCTAGTCTGAAATGCTGTCAGCTGTCCGTCCACATGCAACATCACAGCTTCATTGTACTTTGCCTTTTTCTGATTCTCAAGTTAATTTCTAAAAAGGCCATAGTTAAGCACTTTGGCAGGAAAAAGCCATTTCCAGCCCTTGGAAGGGCTTGGTTTTGGTTCTTTACTGCCCTTTCCTTGCTGCCACAGTTCTGATTTCAGGCTGCAGTGCATAAGTGATGTTCGGTGCAATCTGCAGTAGTTGCCTAGGCTGCACTCTTTTTGATAAGCATATTCTCCGGGAACCTGTAAATAAACAACAACAAAATGTGCATGCATTGGCTAAGGAAATCCATTGCTTGCTTGTCTCCTGGGAACGAAATACAAAAGCATTCAGCAGACCAGGCTCGAAGCTGCTGGCAGAAGAAAGGCTAACATCTTTCATGTCAACAGCACTACAAGCACGCTGATACCAGGCTTCTGCTCTGATCTTTAACAGCTGTCTTTAATTAAGTGATCACTACTTAAGTCAGAAAACATGCAATTAGTGTTTGCTGGTCTGGTTTATGGCCCTTTCGTGTTCACAGCTAACACTTGCAGGTACGCTGTCACCTATGTTCTCTGTTTCTGCTGATACGCAATCACTTCTGCAGCACTCCCTGACATTTCAGATCTCAGATGATATGTGACAGAGTAATTATATTAGAGAAGTAACACAAGGTTGAAGTCAAAGTCATCCAGCCGTGAAAAGCAGTAAAGACTCAGAGCAGCTTTGGGTACACATATTCACCTTCAGGTGGATACGACTAAGAACCGGTGCCACTGTCTACCAGTATATTGAGTCCCTCACTGGCTATGACATTGTCAGCAAAATTAATTTCTACTGAGGTCTCCAGAGTTAGACCAGTAAAATAACATAGCCACACTGATGTAAGCATGACCTTCTGACGCAAACAAGCAGCAATGGGGTTTTCTTTATTTTGTGCTAACTCCAGGCAGTGATGACTGGGGGAATGCACCTTTATGAATCCTAGGCAAGGTTATGGACTCTGTGTGCTGACAACGCTGTAACAGTTTTGCTTCTCTGAAACCACTGACAATGACCCAGGTATAGGCCAAGTAACTTTAATCACCTAGCTGAGGTATTTAACTTAGAAGTGTAATTGTCCTAGGCATTCTTTACAGACTATGGGAAGTGAGAGGAACACCCCCCAGGACACCTCTAACATCTGAACGATGGTCTGGAAGTGCCTGGCTCCAAAGATTATCAGACAACTTAAAGCAATTAGGGCTGCCACAAAACTGGAGCCTGAATTAAGAGCTAGGGTGAGTTCTCATGCCTAATGATTGCTTGTTCAAGAGGAATTACCTTGGCATGAGAGGTTAGCTGATGCTCTCTCAAGATCTCTTTAGAATATTGGCCACAAGATCAATATGTTGGTATTAAGGCCACAGATATTTAGGTCCAAGATGACACATAAACCAGTAAAAGATGGCATGTTTTTTGGAAGATGGGGGGTTTGCTTCTTTTTAAATCTGGCTGAAGAAGGAAGTTACTTGTCATACTCTCAAATTCCAGACGAAGCCATGAGTTTGATGGGGATTCTGCTCCACGTCTGCTTGGTGCATGTGTGAATATTTATATTCCCAAGGATCTGCGATAGGGATTTTGCAGAAGGAGCATGAATTTGAATCTTCCTCTCATGTGAGCAACAATACACCAGCTTAATGATATACTGAAGGCGGGGATGTTGTGACAGGGAATGGAGAACTACGTATATGCTCTTTCTCAGGCTCTTCCTTGCTGGAGACAGGCTAGACAGGCTTTTGTCAGATTCCATAGGACCGTTTTTCTGTTCAAATCCTATATGCTTATCATCCCAACCTCACTGCCAACTGATGACCTCGCCTCCATGACATGCTTTGGAACTGTTCTTGAAGTTTTTGAGCGTATCTGGAGTTTTGCCAAACTGAGTCACAAGCTGAAGGCTAAACTGCCACAGAGATGACCACAACTCTAGAAGCATGTACCATCCTGGGTACATGGTGCTATCAGAGAAGTAATTTCTGGTGTCAGGTGTACAAGAGAAGCACCAGGCCCTGTACATAGACATGTCAGGTGTACTTACACACACATAGATATACTCCCTGGTGTGCATAAAAACTCTTATTTACACACAGACAGAACTAACCTTGGTCTACAGGACTGATTGTGAAAGGACTGTGCCACCATCCTTCAAAGGGTCCTCAGAACTGCAGGAAATGCTCCATTCCCTCCAACACATACTACACCCTCAAAATTCAGATGTAATTTTGGTGATTCTTGGAGGCAAGGTCACGGACAGAAAAATCAAGTTTTATGTTATAACAGAAAATTCAGAAGGTTCCCCTGAGCCTTCACTGATTTTGTGAGCACTGTGATACAGTTTGTGACATGCCTGACTTTAATCAAAAGCTGCGTTGTTGAAGTGCTGGCTATGTTTGATACATGAGAGTTTATCTCCCTGTTGGTTCAAAGTGGCAGTGTTGGTTCTTGAGGGAACAGCTCCCAAATGATCAGGAACAGGTAATGCAATGATGGGGCTATTCCTGGTTGGGCTGAGTATGACACTACAGAGCAGTGGTTGTCTGAGCTGCTCAGGGCCACTGCAGGTGTGTGAAATACTAACAGTGTTCAAATCCATCCCTTCCCTCTCTGTGAGAAAGAACTCAGAATAAGATTTAAATAGATGACTGATGATTGCTTCTTGACTGGAAGCGTAACTTCAAGCCGATTTCATCTTTTTTGCATTATTTTAACCATATGGGTGCTTTGCTGTGTAGGCACTTTATGTTTGACTGGAGCAATCCCTGTTCCCTGCACACCTCGATGTGCTTATTTCTGTCTCCCATGATCTCTGCTTGCCAAACTGTTTGTGTGAATGCCCTTTAGTTCGTTTCAGCTACAAATGGGCTGGACTTACAAAAATGTGGCATTTGAACTGGTTAAGGGAGCCAGGCTCCTTTGACTGAGCTGAAAAGTCCCTGGAAGTGTCACAGTGTGATAAGCTACAGAGACCAGACTGAGAGCAACTGAACTGTTTTATCAGGGAGATACTATATCAGGGATATGATTTGATATGATCAAGGGGCTATCAGATACAGTGTCTCCATACCTGGACACCAAGTCACCTTCTATATGTTTGTCTGAACCTGATGACTAACAACTCTGCTAAACTGGACAGACCAGAGCAAAGCCAAAACAAATCTGAGATTTTAATATAATACTTCCTTCTAGTTTGACTATGTCTTTAAAAACAATCCTCTGCACTGGGTGCAGATTCAGCCTGAATGAGACTGGGAGACCCTCAGGTACTGGAACAACGGGATGTCCAGTTGGGTTGCAAAGCAATAGATCAGCAAAAAGACAAATGGAAAACACAAAAAGCAAAGAGAGAATATTGTGTACTTAGTCTTTAAAGCATAAGCTGAGGGTTAGCATGGGATTAATCATTAGGGAATATTTCCTAAGGGGTTGTCCTGCCCACCTAATTTCAAAGCACTGAACAGCAGAAATGTAGTGGGAGGTACTCTTTTACCCTTACTCTGCTCGTTGCCAGCATGTGACTCCCGTCCCTTTGCATCCTTTGAAGTTTTGAAGATTCAAAGCCAAATTTTGCCCAGATTAGTTGAGAAGAAAAGGGGAACGGCAGCAAGATCCCTCCCTCTTCACTGGATTTGCAACAAGTAGGTCGATGCTTCTATCAGGACACAGGATTTAGAGGGCATTGACAAAATTGTGTTTCTGCAAAGAGCAGAATTTGATTTTCCTGCACGTAGTCTGCAAATGCGCTGGGCTTCTGCTGCTGCCAGGGCTGGTTCAGCAGCGAGGAAAGGTATTTCTAACACAGACTGAAGGACCCAGTGTGTAATCTGGCCCACTGTTATTGTTGCCTTGAGCCCTCATTTGTTTAGACCAAGGTAAATTCTTGCTCAGCTGGAAACTTCCCCAGCAAAGGGATGAATGCAATGGTCCTTGGGAAATGGCCCAGGGCCGAGAAGTCGCACCAGTTCCAAGGGAAAACCAAAGCCTTTGTGCCTCAGAAGCACACACACCAATGAAATGGTTTTTGGCTCTCAGAGGAAAAAAACCACACAAGTGTTTTCAGCTCAGCTTTATGGGAAAACATGGCTTACGCAGGAATACTCTGCCTGTTTTCACTCCTTCCCCTTGCAAATACCTTTTCAACTCCAGGAGTGATTTCAACTCAATTTGGCAGAGCAGAGATATTTCAGAAATAATTAATTTTTGATCAGTTTAGAGATGCTTCGGCAGGAGGGTTGGACTAGATGACCCACAGAGGTCCCTTCCAACCCCTACTATTCTGTGATTCTGTGATTCTGTGAAAGAAACTCACCCTGCACTCGTATTACTGCATGCGAGAGACTCTCTAGGAAAGAGACCGTATAAACACCTCCAGAATACTTCAGTTGGAGATTAGGATTTCCTACACTGAAACAAAGCAACAATCTGGTACAGATCTGCAAGAAACCAGACGACAGTAATACTAATTCCCACAGAACTGGTGAGTCCTTATTTCAGAAACGGTTTAGCATCTAGCAAAAGGTATAGCTCTAGAAGAAGGAAAATATATCCATATTTTATGGATTTTATATCCATATATCCATATTTTCCTCAACTTGACTAGAAACAGAAGGCTAAGAGTGTCTCTCAGATTCAGACTCTATACTATTTTTTTTTCTTAATATTTATTCTTTTTCCTTTTCCAAAGAAAAAACAGGGGCACTGCTTCTCTTGGGACCCTTATGCTGAGTCAGGTATAGCCTCAGCTGTGAAGAATCAGCTACCAGCCTCCTAAAAGCACCCTTTGGTGCCCTGACTCCTATTTAAATAAGATTTCCCGGACCGGGTGACTTCAGAATTCATCTCCCCTGTCAAAAGTATGTGACACTGTCAGGGAGGCACTTAGAAGGAGAATATTGACTGGCATCCAGGTGGTTCAGGTCTCAGCAGGGTTTTGCATTTTAAGGCTAGAGGTCTTAACACATTTCCTTCAGTGGCAGAGTGAGGTGATTAAAAAGCACCCTTTGGTGCTCATAATGATTTGTGGGGTCAGTAGATGGCTTTGGCTACAGCAAAAGGTGTGACAGGATTATACTGAAAGCTGAGGCAATCTGTTTCCTTTCTCTTAGGAGAAAAAATGCCAGGAGAAATAGCCTAGAAATAGATTAAAACAAGAAGCTAGCCCTAGGAGAAGAGTCTAGGGAGACAGGATAAACGAACAAGTCCTGTGGGAATGAGATGGCCTGTCCTTCCTGCTGGCTTTATGGTCCTTCTCTCTGCTTCCACCTTCTTTTAGGGTTGTTGTTTATTCTTTTAAAAATTCAGACAGGAGGGGAGAGCTGAGGGTCAGTTGCCTTGCAGAGCCTCCCTGGGGAAAAGCAGAGCGGGCAGTGCAAATCTGGACCAGAAATAGCTCTGGAAGGCAGATGTGAATAGAAGTCGGGGTAAAGCCTAACTGCAAACTAAAGGAGATGGTCTGGACGAGAACCAGCCTCGATACCAAGCCAAATGGGACGCTGCTGGGGCAGTGCTGCTTTAGCTGGAAGCCTCCTTTGACACTCATGAAGGACTCCTGGGACTCAAGAGCTCTAGTTTTGTTTAGAAATTGGTCATCCCCCAGACGCCAAAAATAACCCTGCCCTGACTTAGCCAGCAGCCTGTGTTGCAACTATACCAGACTCCGTATGAGTCAGGAAGAAAACTGTAGGAGAGGAAGGGAAAGGATGGCACTGTGTGGGCTGCCGCAGGGAGTGGTGAAGAAAGCACAGTCTGCTACCACCCCCTGAGGTAGCATCGCTCTCCGATTCTCATTTAAATAAGTTTTTCTGGACAAGTTCAGGATTCACTTCCCCTCTGGAAAGTAGGTGGGACTGTGGGGGAGGCACTTAGAAGAAAAGTATTGACTGGCGTCCAGGTGGTGCAGATCTCAGCAGGGTTTTGCATTTTAAGGCTAGAGGTCTTTATGCGTTTCCTTCAGTGGAAGAGCAAGGTGACTAGGTACAACACGGGTTTGCTCTTACCTTGATGGGAGTGGCGACTTCTGGGCTGGCTACCACTAAAGGAGAGATTAACAGCATGCCTGAAAACTCGCTGGGTCTCTCACTAGCTGTCAGAATGGAGATGGCTCCCCCCTGCAATGCAAAATAACAACCCACAGCTTAGTACAGGTGTCAACATCTCGTTTATATAGCAGTCCTGTTACTGGAAGGGCTTTGATCCAAACAAGCAAATTATTTCTGCCCCAGTGAGAGTGCAGTGTGGTCAGCGAGGAAGGCTGGAGGAGTAGGGGCACTAGAAGTGGCTGATTTTTGTGGAGGAGAAGAGATCTGGTTTCTGCTTTCATACTGTAAACCCTCACACCCCACTGAATTCATCCCTCTGTGCAATGTCCATCAACACCCTAGGATGCCTTGTGCCCTCCTCAGTTAAAAGGACCAAGAAGAAAATATCTGAAGTGGTAGTTCAGATGGGACTTGAAAAATAAGCTGAGGCTCTACCAGCATGATAGACTGGTGCTGCATTGGGAAGATGCTGGGAAGCCGGGCTTGCACCGTGCTTGTGGCACTGGTAACCTGGGCAACACAATGCTGCCATCCGGCATGCGACAATCTTCACTAATTACTAGAAGTTAAATATTCTCCTCTTCAGTGTCCCCATCCCCTCCAGCCTCGCAGCGCCATGCCCAGGGCCTGACAGTGAACACCCAGCCCATGGTTTTGAGCTGAACACCAGCCAGGCTGAGTCCTCCTGCACGAGGACAGTGGCTGATGGCATGAGGGGTGGGGGACAGAAGGGACCTGGCTGGCTTACTCCGGAAAGTCTGAAGAGGATTAGTTGCCACGGGAAATATTTGGTGAACTTCCATGCTGCCGGAGAATTGGGGATTTGTAAAATGGAGCAGCAGCAAGAAGCGTCACACAGACCTCACTGGGAAATTAGCTCCTTGTTACAGCGGCTTTGGAGCCCAGTCAGCACTTCAGAGCATGTCGTGCCTTCTTATGCAAGAACACTTGTTTATCTGAGCATGGCCTGAATCCCAAAGTCCTTATTTATTTTCCTCTCCTCTGGGAATTCAGGGAGAGCAGATCAATGACATCAGTGGGAATATTGCTAGCTTGAATAAAGGGATTTGGCCCGTGCTGTCAGAATCAGACTTCAGATCTGTTCACCAAATCGGTGCCTTTGTTTTTGCAGCCCTAATCCCTGCTGCATTTTCCTGTTAGGTTGTTTAACAGAATGAGGTTACAGGGTATTTTCATGCTTCATCCCCTAGCTGCTCACGAAGCTTTGGAGGGCTTAGCCTCCTGGTTACTGGTTAAAATGAAAGGAGAAGCCCAATGCTGCAGAGAGGTGGTAGGACTTATCGTGTACCTGCTGTGAATGAACAATGCTATTAAAAAATAGATCCGTTGCTACAAGTGACATTAATTAGGGCCATGATCTGGGTAGAAAAGTTAAGGACTGACTATACTCAAGATAGATCTCATGGAGTAAGGCATGCTGGCAACTCACTCAGTGAATGAAGTAGAAGGGAAGGTTTCTTGTAGGCTTTTTTTTTCCTGCTGTGGGCTATTTCCTGCCATCCACAAGAGTACCCAGTGCTGCAGCACATGTCCTGGGTGCTGCCGGGAGGGGTAGGGGATGGTGCTTACCATGGAGTGCCCCAGAATGAGAATGGGCAGCTCGGGGTGCTCTTTCTTCATGAGATCAATGTGCTGCAAGCTGTCCCTGATGAAGACGTGGAAATCTGAGACAACCATACGATCACCCTCGCTCTGCCCATGGCCAACTGTAGGGGAAAAGGAGAGCATGCATCTAAGTTATTTGAAGCAGCGGTTGCCATTGAGAAAGGCTTTAGCAGAAACATGCCTGTTAGACTGTTACTGTCCTAACTTGACCTTCTCCTGCAGTCATCTCTCAACAGAAAGAGTGCTGCAGATATACAAAGGAAGCCGCACAGAACAATTTAAAAAATGCCATACCATCCATGATCTGGTTAAAAAAAAATTTATATTCCCCTGTGCTTCTAACTGCTCTTCAAAACTGAGTATACCAATCCAATTTCCTGCAGCCTTCAACATCAGGGTGAGGAGGGCAGAAGGGCTGTCTTGACTTGCTGTAGAGACGGGAGGTCACTGCATCCTGGGAAATCAGTTTTTGCCCCAGGGATCATAGCCGCTGGGGTCTGATGGCTCACTGTACTGAGCCAACTGCTGTGTAGAGTCTTGGCAAGAAAAATTCTGAAGACTGGATATGGTTGCTATAAACTTAATGGGCCATGGACACAGCCTTTTCCAATGCCTGGGTGTGCATGAGCTTTGCATAGTCCTGCCTTTTCTCACTGCTACCCTGAAGCGCTGGGTGGGCTTGGAAAACTTCCCTGCTACGAGGCGAAGGTCTTTCAGCAGAGAAGGCCAAGTGACGGTGGTGGCCACAGCCTGCGGTGGGCAAGCATCAAGTGGCACGCTCCTCCTAAGCAAGTGCTTATGCAAACTGTACTGCACCTGGATGCTGTCAGCTCCTTCTGGGAATTATCTTGCCTGATCAAAGGGATGGGAAAGATTAAAACGGGAGATGGTGAGTTGCTATGGGAACAGCGGCATCCCTGGCAGGGGTGGAGCCAGCATCGCCACAAACGGTCCCAGGCACTTTTGAGCTTGCAAAAGCTTGAAATTAATACCACCTTGGGAAGGCAGTTTGCATGTTTACCTGACCATATACATGTTCTTGGGTGTCACAAATAGGATTCTTCCTTAAAAAGTGTCTCGTTGCTTGTTTCTGTTCCATGCAGGTTGTTAAGCAAAACTGTGAAGGGGAAAACACATCCCATCTATATGGAATAGGGTATAGGGAGTCTCAAACAACATCTCCCTCATCATGCGTGTCTCCCTAGGTCTTCTCCAGAGGGCACTTAGGCATACTTAATGGCACAAAGGGACTTGTCCAAGGATGTGCAGTGCCTGATAATTGTTTACATGCTGGATGGTACCCCCTCTAGTGATCAGCAAAGAAAAGCATTGCCTACCCAGCCAGAAAGGTAAAGGCTTTTCAGTAAGATCTGCTGGCAATAGTCATACCAGAAAAAATCAGTATGTCTAAAGTTGATTTTCTTGCAAGCCATCCAAAAAAATCACCTGCCAAATTAGGCAGAACTTCTAACAAAATGCTGGACTAAATACACTCCATCTAAGAAAAAATGAACCCCAAACTTGCTCAACTTTTGTCCTGCCAGGTGCTCTCCAGAGCTGGGCCTCTGCCACCAGCCGTGCTGTCTGCCAGATAAACCCATGGATGTCATGCTGGTTAATCATAAATAATGTAATACCGGTTCTGCTTTCCACGCACACACTCCAATTCCTGCCAAAATATGGTATAGAAAGCATCCTCTGTGGATCAGTGACCAGAAACAAATGAAAGAGCCAATTAAAACACAAGTTGCAATAATCTGCAGAAGTGAAGCCATGTGTGTGTCTAGTGGATCTATTAACTTTAAACTGATTTTTATTACAGATGGAAAGCAAGCTTTTCCCAACTTCTATACATGTTCAGTCCACTCACTTTGTGGACCTCAAATGCATTATCTGCCTACTATTTAAACTTCAGATTCAGCAGGTTAATAAGAGTTGAAAAGTTCAGAGAGAGGACTGTTTTCTCTTAGCAGAGCTCTGCACTTCCACTTCTTTCTTCTCCAGTGCTGCCTGCACTTGCTTCTAATCTCTCTTTCCCTGCAGTGTCCGTGTAAGACAGCTGAGCAAGCAGAAATAGCAAACCCCCATGGCCCAGGTCTGTATATGGGCCATGAGTCCCTGCTGTGGAGCTAGTGAGGCTTTGCTCTATTTTTGGATGGGGCAGAGGGAGCTCTGGAAAGTCTCCTTGGTCCTCAGCATGGGGAAAAGCCTACCACATGACAATGTTACTGCTCATAACAGTCGGGGTTATGATTGTGGAAGCCACGAAATATCTGTACAACATCTGTGGCAAGCATCTCACGGGATTTCTGAAGGGCTTGGGGAGTTTTACAAAGAACTTCATGAACCCCTCTTTTGACCCTGCTTTTAACTACTGAACTGTTCCCCACTCAAATGGCACAGAGCAATGCCTGAGGAGCAGTTTGTCCGCATGCACATGCATGGTAAAGGAAGGCCATGCAAGTCTTTGCTTTGATACTTTATCTGCCCCTTTCTCAAGGTCTGCTGGATGGCACTGGTAGGTTGTGTTCTTTTATTTTACTTTTTTTCTTTCTTCCCCTCCATGAAACCAAACTTAGTCCACCAGACAATGTGTTTCTTGCAAGTTTGAATCTCCTAGCTGAGAAAGCTTCAGGGTGAGGAACTAAGACCTCCTCTATTAGATGAAAGACGTGCACAACCAAATATCAATACAGTCAAGAATATTGACTTTTTTTCCTCTATCTTTTGCCTTTAGAGCTATTAAGAATGAAAGGTCAGGTTCATCCTTGATGTAAAGCTATTTGCTTTGGGTTTTGCTGGGAATGAATCTGACGTAGTGGTTCCACAGTGCCAGTGGCAAGACAGCGGGTGGAAGAGGAGTGGGACCGCCTGCACCCGGGAACTGGAAATAACGAGAGGCTGCTCCACACCCAAGTGACATAATGCCCAAGGGAGACAACAGAGAAGTGTCACGAGGATCACAGCTCCATGAGTTCCTCATCACGACACCCCTCACAGGGCCCGTGGTTTCAACAGGGCTATGCGAGGTTATAACCACGAGATGCTCATCTGCAAAGAGCCGTGATTGCCAGTGCGCATCCACATGACACTCTTGTTTTGAAAAACCTGTTGAATATGTTTTGTATCTGGCTGTCTTCAGATCCAGCTTGCGTGGTGCAGTGTAGTGTCATGTACCTGTAGTGGCTCAGTGATCGACCATTTTGGGTTGCATTTACTGAGACAATTGTGGGCACCCTCTCCTAGATGCGAGCCTTTAAAAATGAGAACTCAAAACACTTTTTTTCAAATTGAGAATCTAGAATTAGGAGGTCTAAGCCTCCATTTCCAACCAAATACACCACTGCAATATAAGATACTTCACTCAGGCAAAGTCTGAATAAAGGCTGCAATGATCTGGCCCGATCTGTAATAGCTATTAAGTTCTGCCCTTTGTATTTTCTGCATGAGCTTGCCCAGACTGCTGCTCTGCCACCATAGAGACAAGAACAGTTAACTCGCGATCAGTCAGTCCTGTCAGAAAGCATGACTTCGGAGCATGATTTCACCTATGATTACAGCTACACACCTCTCTGCATGGAAGAATACTGACTGGCTGCGCAAGAAGACACAGTTGAGGGTTCAGTGACTAAATATTTGAGGGTGTGAGGTCTCCAGGGAGTGCTTTATCACCATGTAGGTATCATTCTGCCTGCATGATGGATCCTGTGGCCCTGCAAACGCATATTTCTACAAGTCCTTCCATTCTTCAAATCCCACATTCTCTTGTGCTGTAGGGCTTGCTTTTGAAAACCACTCCAAAGCAGCCAGACTCTTCTGCTGACATTGGCTCACATGCCTCAAAAAATGTTACATCCCGGTCAGATCTGAGATATGCTGAAGAAAATGTAAATAATAAGTACAGTGCAACTCGACCCTCCCTTCCCTTCGGTACAGGCCAAACGGGAACTGCCTGCAGAAACGAGCATCCCAGCCCTGGGCTTGCTGGGCAGATTCATTCAGACAAGGAAGGGGAGCTGTGCTGGGTCTCCACCGGCACAACGCTTTTTTTCTGGGGCTGTGGGGCCACATAATAGCTGAAGAAATCCGTCCTTAAATACGCTGAGTAAGACCAACAGAGCATTAGGCGAAGAGCGAGCCTGGCAGTGCCTGCCTCCGCACACCCTAGGGTGCAGGAGCACCCAGCCCTCCGCTGCACTGCAGGGATGGATGAGCGTGGCAGCACACTTTGTCCACCCTCAGATATTTGAACAATTTTTGTTCTAAACACCAACTTCTATATAAGCCACACACTGTACGTATTTCTTTCTCTTTCCTAGTGTCAAACCCTCCTGACAAAGGCACAGCTCGACCCTTCACGCTCAGGTGTGGACCGAATTGCTCTTCACAGCTTCAGCAGGAATGTTTTGCTATGGAAGGTGAGGTGACAGGGGAAATGCAGGGTCAAATGTTGACTTCAGCTGTAGTGCTGTAAATTTGTCTTTTTCAGTGTTGTTCCTTAAAGCTTCCAGTCAAGGGAGAGCAGAAATTACGGGCTATGTTGTTTTTTCAGCCTTTGCTCCCTTTTTATTATGGAAAAGCCATAAAACAGAAAGAGAGGACATGAGAAATCTGCCTTGGGAGCAGTAATTCTCTAGGCAGAATCTGGATCTTGACTTTTCACATATTTTGAGGTTTCCAACTCTGGGGAAAGGGGATGATTTGGGTCCACTTTTATTGTAGTGAGGACACCATCACAGACATCTGTGGGGTGAAATGCTCTCCCCAACCAACTGATGGTAGAAACAATCAGGAGAAATGCAGGGCTTGACTCCTGCCTCAGGATCCATCACACTGTGTGTTCGTTTTCCTCGCTAGATATGTAACTCCAAGATTTTGAAGTGGGAGAAGCAAGAAAAGGGAGAACTGGGAGGTGGTCAGGCACTCCAGGCTTACCACTCCCTGAGCATAAATACATTTTGAATTGCAGTGGCACTAACACAGGAGCACCAGGTCTTTTCAGAAGTAGTTAATAGTGAGGACTGCCACCACTGCGAAGTCAATGATTAACCAGCCATAGTGAAGGAGCTGCTCCTGTGCCACAGAGTCCCACATCGAAAGTACATTTCTTGACTATGTCAGAGGGGGCCACTGGCAAGGCTCAGTACTGTAGTGTCTGATTTAATCATCTGGAGCATGGGTGCCATTGAATTCCCAAAGGAGCCATTGGAGGCCTGAAAAGGTGATTTCACTGCTTCAGTGCTGGCTCCGCAGTAGCAGCAGGCAGCAGCACTTTACAGCACAGGCAGCGGTCTGCAAAGGTAAGATTTTTCTTAGAGCCCAAAACCAAGCTCAGGCTGAAGACCCTCTTCTTTCACTGCCTCCTGCATCAATAAGCTCACTGGAGACTGACAAGTCAATTTGAAGCAAATGCCTTAATGCCTTTCAGAAAAGGAAGTATTTACATGAGTATTATGTGTTTATTAGCTTTCTGAAAGATTTGTTTAATTTCTGAAGGCCTCTGCCTCTGTTTTCTGCTCCAAATCAGAGATGGGATGGGCTCCTCACCAGTGCTGGACACTGCAGCATGTGGGAAGGTGTGAGCCCACCTCACCCTTGTTCGCTCTCACCCGCCAGCAGGTGATGCTGCTGGAGACAGACACAGAAATAGTATGTCCTCCCTGCTGCTAAACTGTCTGGGTTAGGAAAAAACCCCATAATTAAAAGATCTCCTAGATGCTTTCACTCTGCAGGCAGCCCACATGGAGGAGCAATGCTGGGTCTTGAGCCCGCGGGAGGAAGATGCAGGTGACAGGAATTTGGATGGCTCTTCTGCTTGCGCAAGGTGCAAATGTGCCAACCTAATCCCTCTTCCGTGATTTTCCTGAGCTTGTGGCAGCTTGCTCAGGTGGGGACCTCGCTGCGGTGGTCCACAACCCTCCCTGCAATCCCACTGCTATAGGAAGGGACCACTTCAGTAGCCTATTTTAATATCCAACCCCCACAGACTGGGAGACGGCGACCTTTGTCTGCCTCAGCTTTCCTCTCTGCCCTATAAGAAAGGCATTCAGCCTTGGAGGTAAAACTTACACTCAAATCACAAGATGAAACAGATACAGTTTTCAGGAGTGTTTCGGTTTTGGAAGTCAGTGCACCATTTAATTAAGTGGTGTCACAAGGCATTACGGCTGATGCCTGCATTTATGAGAGCTATTGAAACTCGTCTGAGTAAGGACTGCTTTTTTTTGCACTTGTACAGCACCCAGCACCGCAGGGCGTCATCACAGACCTTGGTCCAAGGTACTGCAGGATCTAAAAGTAATAATTAACTCTAATCCCAGACTGTTAGGCAGCACAGTTTTGCAGAGGAGGAGATGGGAGAAAGCACATGGATGGAGAATGTGGGTGAGACAATACACAAGACGACATTAATAGTGGGTTTACATAGCAAATGTTGTGTGAAGCCTTGATTTTCTGCTTGGGTGTTTTTTAAGGTTTAATGAAAAAAATATTAATGAACTAGTAAACACTTCCAATTGTTGTAACAGTTCACATTGAAGAAAACTATACTTGTTTTGTAATGAATCAAGTACACATTCTTTTCAACAAGTGCGCAAAGCTCATTAATTAAACATACTGGATTTCAAAGCTCCCAATGTTTAATTATTTGTTTAACAAGCAGTACATCTAACCCACCATTCAGACACACAAACAACTAAACCAACAGGAAGAAGCATCAAAGCAGGACAATCAACATCTGGAAAAGCCAACAGACTGTGCCTGTATTGTCAGTAACATGTAAAACAAACATTCCACTGCAGAACAAACACACAGAGGAAGCACATCCAAGCACATCGTGCAGATTCCTGCTCAACACAGAGGCTTCCTTGCCCTGAGAACATGCTTATCACAGCAAGGGAGCCTGTTCACTTTTTTCTTCCCCTACCTTTTTCCATTCCCCAACCAAATCAAGCCTGATGCATGGAGGGCATGTGTCTGCCCTCCATATGTATGTAGTCTTCATTTCGCCTGTGGATGGAGAGCAAAGGCGGGATGGAGACACCTGAGCTACCTGAGAAGCAGAGTAAGCTGTCCTAGAATTTGCCATGCTACCTGGATGCCGATCAAATCGCCATCTAGATCAGCTGCTGCACTGCAGCGTATTTTGTAGCTAAACCTTGGAGGTTAGCTTTCAATGTCCATCTGATGGAGCCTTAGCTTTGCACCATCGCTCTCATCCTTTCTGACAGCTCTGGTTTTCCCAAGAAGAAAACGCAATGCTTAGGCTGGAAGGGAGCTGTGGAGTGCTCCAGCTAAGCCCATGATTTGGACCACCAACAGACAGGGCCATGGGGCACAGTGCAGAGTAAAGCTGCTCTGCAGTATTGGCAAGCTTTACACTGTCAACATTTCATACAAGCCTATGGTCTAAGGCTTTTTCAGGAGGACTACTTCCACATCAGATGAGAAACAACAGGAACCAAAAGGAGAGGGTTCACCCTCAGCACTGGTTCCATCGTTATGTTCCTCACGAGTCTGAAATATATCTCAACACATGCTTATGCTTAGTAACTTCTGTACACTCTTCTCTGTCTGAGTAGTCCTCAGCATCCCTTCTTTCACACCTCCTGTACAGATACAGTAAGTACACTGCGTTTTCCAGGACAACAGGAAAATTATAAAACCATTAGATATAGTATCCAGCAGAAGTATCTCTCCACCCTTGGTGTTTTACGTATGGAGCATGTACCTAAGAATTACAGATGGATTCTGTCTCTCTCTTACCACAAGGGAGTCTTGTCCTGAACACACAAGTCCATCAGCTTCCCTATTCCTTCTCAAGATTAGGAAAATCATTTTTCTTTCAGCATTTGCTGGGTAGTTTTTATTCACTTTTATTCACTCACACAAAGAGTGCAGCAAACTGAAAGCCTTCTCCTCCCACATCAGAGACACATTTGCAGAGCTGAGATATTTTTAGAATAGTACACACACAGAGTTATATTGTTTGTTGTCTTGCTCAGGAAAAAAAAAAGAAACAGGCAATTTTCTATACTAAAATTATTTGTGCTTTATTGCTGGGCAGCAGAGAACTAGTCGTCTTGCTGAAGCCATTTAAAATCTTTTCTGTACTCCAGAGATGACAAACAAAATGACCTGGTACATATCAGAGCAGTCGTTAATTCTGTCCGACAAGGCAAACTGTTTCTGTCAGTGTTAAGAGCCAATTCATCTCTAATGGATACAAACACGGTTCTTTTGGCTTTAGAAGACTTGCCCATTTCTTACGCTGTTGCTGAATTTGGCTCTGAATTACAGTTCCTTAAAAGTCTTCCTGGAACATCATGCTGCTCATGAAAACACACTGAAAAAACCCCATCTGACTGTTTGTGTTGCACAATAACGAGCTCTTCATAGGCTGCATTTACAAACAGCAGTCACTGTGGCCAGACTAGAAATGTGTCTCCTGGGACACCATGCAATGAAAGGGGGCAAGACAGTATGAAACCTGCACATACCATAGTCATTTCCCAAGCTGCCTGGGGTTGGGTTGCTTTGTCATTCTTACTGCAAAAATCAGGATGCTGCTGCGGCATGGCTGGTGGAAGCCAAGGCCCATGAAAGAGGAATATGGAGCCCAGTTCCTCCTCCACAAAGCTCATACACAACAGTGTTCCATTTTCTTCCTCAGCCCCTTCTGCAATGCCACCTCCCACGCCAGCCCTCAAGAATATTAATAGGCAGCTGAAGGGAATGCCCTTCTCTACTGGGCTACTGGGATCAACCATTTGAAAATGCTGCACAAAGCCGGCGTAGATGGTTGAGTAGCTGTTGAGTTCCTCTGCAAAAGAGTTTCTTCTGCTGATGGGTGAAACAATTCCTATCTAACCTCTTTTCCCATGGGATGAAAATCACAATATAAATGAGAGATATAATCAGTGAGGCACAATTTACGGTGCCTCTAATTACTCCTATAATCCAGCACTAAGTGATTTTATTTAAGGTCCTATAATAATTATTAACTGTTATTCTTGCACTGTTGCATTAAGATTTTGCCCTCTTTCATGAGGAGCAGATAATTTCCTGAAGTATCATTGAGGTGACTTTATTTAGCATCAGAGTTGGTCTTCAAAGACTTATTCTGGTGTGACACAGAACTAGTATCAGTGCTCAGCTATTGCAGAAAAAATTGCAAGGACTTTGCCGGAGTTAATCCAGGGTGTTGCTAGTTCACTTGACCTATATGCTGCTGATCTTTTAAGAACAGAGAAGGGCCTCTTTTCTGCTCTCCACATATGACTTCAGATACCACCAATGGTAGCTAAGGTTTCACACTCACTGGAAGAGGAGAGCAGCCAAGAACAATCTCCCTACTGTTTTAATTTAGCTTTAAAAACATATCTACAATTTTCTTCGCTTGTTTTAGTAGCATAAAATCAAAAAAAAGGGTGCAAACTTAAATTTTTTCCCAGATGAAAACAACGATGAAAGTCCGTTTGCATTAACTTTCTGATCCAAGTTCCAGCTTTCAAACAGCTGGGGCACCAATTCAAAATGTCAAGTTTTTCGATGAAAAAGCCAGCACTGGAGTGGAACTTCACACTCCCCTTCCCCTTCCCTGCCCATTTATTCCAAAGCACGGCTGGCATGTGGGTTGGCTCTCCAACACGCACATGCTATTAAGTCCTAAATGACAGCTTGTTTAACTAGAAAACATTTCCATTTTTTCCTTAACAAAGGCCATTCATTTCTTGCTCTTCTATTTGCTTAAAGACGGTTTCATTTGCCCTGTCTGAGAGTTTGCACAACCCGCCTGATTGTTCTCCTCCAAATAGCGCTGCAAGTTAATGACCCACCTCTTGATCTCTGAGCAGGGAGCCTTGCCCCGCGCACTGCAGCATCATCAAGCGAGCTAGTTACATTGCAAAATCCATACGTGTGCCTTGAATATTTTTATGCTTGAGAAAACAATTGAATCAATTCATCTCAGGAAAGACAGTCCTAATTCTTCCCTGCTAACAGTAGATTAGGCATCAAGAAGAAAAGATTAAAGCTGGGTCATGTATCAACTCCCTCCATGCTGTTGACGAATGTCTTGGGGGACAGGCACAACTTCCTTTCAAGCTGTCTTCAAAAGTTCCCCTCCATGCAGACCACCCATTGGGAACCCACAGCAATAACAAAAAAAAAAAAAAAGAATTTAGAAGAGCCTTTTTTCACCCAGTGTATTTACATGTTAAAATAAACACGAGCTCCCATATAGAGCAAGGGTTCCCGGTGGGTTCTGTTTAGTCTGTGAGATTCTTGGCACCAGAGTACAGTATTTCCCTATTCCAAAGCAATCTTGGCACAGATTATTTTGGTTATACAATTTTTTTAGCGACTGGCAAATGAATAATAATCATGCTTCTAAAAAAGTGGGAATCATGTTCTAAGGCACCAGCAAGGTGTTTTACCAATTAATCTGCCAGAAGAGCATTTGCAAACCAGAGCTCCCAAACTCCTGCATTCAGGGTCAGTTCTCCCCACGGGTTGCACTTCCAGTTCCCAATCAACCTGTCCGAAGGGAGCTTTCCCACAGAGTTAAAGAGATTTTTGCTTTTTGCTTTGCTCCTTCCCATTGCCACATGGCAGTGCCACCCTCATTAGAGTGGATTTGTCCCCATTCTTGACAAGGCATGATGAAATGCCACTCTTGCAGCGCTGACAGCTTTTTATACCCACTTTGCACCAGCTCAGTGGTTGAGCAGCAGGTGGATTATTTGAAATAAGGGTAGGCTTTTTTTGTTTGTTTTTTTTAACAGGGTACATCCACACAGAGCTATAGCTCACTGAAACCCTGAAAGGCCCGACCAGGAGCAACGCAATTAAGAAAAAAAGCCTTCTGATTAAGCAGGTCTGGCAGGGAGCATTACTGGGTGCCAGGCCAGAGTCCCACGGCTGCCAGCTGGCTCTTGGCTGGGTGGTATTCAGACGGTGCATGGGAAAAGTAGCATGGCAGAAAATAGCTCTACTAAATCCGTCTTGCAGCAAAAGCTGTCGTCCCTTCTTGGTAGAGATTGATTTCAGTGTTATTGTTTCAGCTGTTTTTTCGCACTTGATACCCTTTCCTCTGTAATCCTCCTCCCTGCAACGCTGAAATCCTCACTACATATATATTTACCAAACAAGTCAGGACCAAACAGGCAGGTTATTGCTTTCTGTGCTCTGTTACTCATTTCAGGCTGTGGCTGGTTGACAGTAGACAATGAATACTAGCTGGCAGGTCGGTGCTTCAGTACACAACGCACAGGTACAAGCATTGAGCTGTCGAAGGTTACAGACCTGTACGTTGCTTCTGGGCTGTGCAAGCTACTCTGCTATCGGTCAGCAAGGGAGTATTTGCAGCTCAGAGAAAGCTCTCTTCAAAATCTGGGCAGAATAGGCGCAAGGTTCATGAAAAGGCATGGGACTGCAGTCAAAATAACAGGTCGTATCAGGCAGTGTCAGCTCCGAACAGCCCCCAGCCTCCACTCCCTCCCCCCAGTGCCCCACCGAACTGCGCACGAGCCTGGCACCGCTGCGGATCAGGCTGCTTACTTCTCACATCAGCCGAGCTGCCAGGGTCTCCCAGCACGCTTTGTCGTTGATAAACTCAGAACCAGAAAAGGAATGCAGTGTGGAGAACGTCAATTTTAAGCAATCGCAGTTGAGAGCACTAGTCTTTGTATGATCTACAATTCAGCACTTTTTTTTTTTTTAATTTCTGAATCTAAAAAAGGATTCTTCAATTGGAGAGTACTGCCAAGCCCAGAATAAATCTCAGCGTTAGAGATGCTGTGGGTATAACAGCCTTCCCCATGCATTGAATCTGCAGATGGTATAGTCAGAGAAATTAACCCCCGAGTGCCACATGACGGGCTCTGTGGCACCAGTTTTAATGCGGTAGGAAATCTCACCTCCTGGTTAAAACAGGTTGTTCCCACTCATGGGGCAATACTGACAGAGGGTGGAGTAAAGCACAGGCTTAGCTGGTACAGAATAACTTTTCTGCGTTGTTTGTGAAGTGGCCAAGTTTCCAGGGGCAATCCTGAATACAAATTCAGCCAAAGGACACGTAACTACCAAACTAGTCAACCAGCATGTAATTATCTGACCTATGGTTGTTCGTTTTCCACCCACAACCACATTCCTTAGCAGCTCCAAAGACAACTGCTTAGCATTTGGACACAAGAAGAAGCTATACAGTTGCAATTTAGCCTTTGTTATTTTTCTGCCTCATCCCTTTAAGTATTGGTAAGATACGTTATTCTAAGCTGCTCTCTTCACTGGCTGACTCTTCCTCAGCCTGTGAAGAGCGATTCACAGCAACTGTTTTGCATTCTTTTGGAGCTCAGGGCTTTTCGTCTACAGTCTCTCTGGAAGTGGGTTGCTAGCACGTTTGGATTTTGCCACAAGTAACCTGAGATGCAGTGAGGTGTTTTTCCTGAGATCCACAATGGATCTGTGGCAGAGCTGAGTGTGGTTTCCAAACACCTTCTTGCACAGTCTAGTACTGCAACGCATAAAGAGCCACATCCTCTGATCTGAATCGTACACAACTGATCGTATGATTAATGGGAAGGATGACCTGCAAAACATATCCGTGGCTACTGAAATTGCTGCTCTATGGAAACATAACAGACTGTAGGCTAGACCTAAAGCTATGTGAAATCCAGGGAAGTCTTCAGAATACCGAGCAAAAAAACTTTTCTAGTTCAGATCACTAAAATTTGGCCACAGCTGGCACAGACCAAGATACACTGTCATCTGAGGACTGGCTGTTGCTTACAGAAATGGGTTGATGAGTTCTCATCTGATGTCTTTTAGTGCATTATGAAACCGAAACATCTCTACTACATCCGGCTCCCAGACCGCCAGACTGCACAGAAGGCTTCTCAGTGGGCTCCACACACCCTCAGATAAGACTTCTTCCATCCAGCCTTAGGTTTAGTGAGAACTTTTGCAATCCTCATTTTGTTTTTATAAAGAAGGAAGATGCTCAAGGCTGAAAGAAATGTTACTGTGATGCTGAAAAATCTCTTCTGGGTTGGAGAGTGAACCAGAGACTACACAGATGCTCTGCTCTACTTTACTAACAGGCTCAGAAATCAAGAGACTCATACTGCCAGAGGCTTTCAATTATGAAGATTAATTTTTTAAGATTTTGAGATAATTTTCCTAAACCATCAGCCATGATTCTCATAGTTCCCCTTTGTCAGCTAAAATGAAACTTTCTTCTCACTTCCACGATGAAGTTAGTGACATTTAGCTACCACCTTCAGAGGGTGCAAGTATGTATTCTGTGTATAGAGATGTAGAGCTCAAGAGAGTAAGAAATAAAGCTGCAAACCACCTAAGAATCACAATATAAACATGGTTTAAATTAAAGGCATTCTGAAATTAAAGAGCAGCTGCAGTGCTGAGCTGGGAGTGCACACATCGGCACCGTCCCTGATGCAGCAAGAAGCGAAGGTGAGGGCATCTGGCATACACGAGATTGACCCGATGCCTCAACACGGGGAGGAGAGGCAGAACAGGAAAAGTCCAAGGGTTACTTGGTAGACAAATGAGAGACGTCAGTTAACATTAATGCTCTGCCAGGCTCTGCAGACAAGGTGTGAGACCAAAAGAGAAATGCTCTTAACCAACATGTTATAACTAATAGATGGAGAAGAGAAAAACACTGGCACTGGAATATATAGCCCAGAAGTGAGCAGAAATACACTGGAACAAAAAGTGAGAAGTTTCTAAGAGTCAGAGGAGCAAGAGCCTGGGAGAGCCTGCTCAGCTACAACAGTGGTTGCTAGCAACAAAACTTGGTTAAAAACTGAGCTTTGACCATTCATGGAAAAGACACCCGGAAGCTATTTGCAGGAACAAAAGACCAGATAACCCAGGGAGGGTCTTCCTGTCTGTGCTTCTAGCAAGAGTATGTTTCAATAGATAAACATATGTCCTGTTTCACATTCCAAACGTATGTGCAACAGGAGGAACATGATTAACTGAACAAAACAAACACTGTAACCAAATATGCTTCTCTGCAACACTCAGACTGACTGAAGAGAGAAGAATCTGAGTACGTGAATCGAAAAAGCACACATTTTCCCTTCGTTCATTGTCTGGTTTGCTACTGAGGCTTGTTGCTGCAATATTCAATGTCTTGTTTGCAGTCACTGCTAGAGAACATTTATGGTTTTTAACAGTCTCTGCATCTTTGGTAATAAGAAAGATGTCTATTCATTTTAGGACTTGTGAGACAGTCCCTTAAATGGCTCCTGGTCTGTAACAAATAGAGCTACTCCCAGGAAAATCAACAGGGCTACTTATCCATGGAGGAAATGAACCCATTTGAATCAGGCACACAAGCTCTGTAACAACACGCCACACTTTATGAATCAGCAAATAAAGACTCAAACAATGAACCGTAGAACTACAAAGTATAAAAAGCCGTATACAGGCTGCTTCTGCATCTTTGTTTTGGCAAGCGTAACTCCGGCCCCAACCCTCAACCTGATCTAAGAGGGTGGACCATTAAGGGGCATCCACCAAAGACTGCGAGCTGTGGGGGGCTGATACCTCACTTGCAGGGAACCTGTTGTTGGCTTAGACCCTCTAACAGCTCATGATGCTTTACAAGGCACTAATAAACGCAGTGCAGTGGGTTTGCCTGGGGCAGGCCCAGGGAATCTGTTAATAGCAACATTTGGTGAAAAACAGGATGAGACTGCCAGTTTTGATCAAAGCACACAAATGCATGGAGCTTAAGTGAGCCTTCCCATGACTTCAGACCGCTCCTTATGTTGTGAGGAAAATCAATTCTCTCATTTGAAGTTTTGGAAAGTTTTGCTTGCTTTAGTGAATAATTTCCCCTGATACCACAGCTGTTCAGTTCAGCAAGAGCAATTTTATTCAGTGGTTTCCAGTGCAGGTAGGGCACAAAGTGCATTAAAAATGAAGATGAAATGGCAGTTTTAGGCCATTTATTGACTGGTTACATATTTTACTTCTCTTTGTAAAGCTGCTTGTCCTTTGCCTTTGTTAGGTGCAAATAAGAGCTCTCTTTGAATACCGCACTTCTTAATAAGGCTTTTCCTCCAGGTTAGTGATGAACTGACCTGAGATGGACTGCGCTCCTTTAACTCATTATCTATCTAAAAAGGTATTGAAGGAAACCAGACTATGTTTCAATCCAACAGGAGTTACAGATACAAAATATATTTTCTCCTGTACTTTTCAAATGGTGTTCAGTAACTTGGAACAGTCATTTGTAACTCAATAGGATGACAAACTCCACATCTGTATGAAGATACATTTATAGGTGAGGAATCATCAGTAATTATCTTCTGAAACAACCTCCTCCAAATTAGACACACCTGACAAATAAACAATAGGAAAGCTAGTCACATTAATGAAATGCTGTTGCTATGGAAAAATTGTCCCTGTAAAAGTGAAAATAAATACACGCTTCCTTTTCCTCATTGTGCAAAGACATTAAAAAGCATCTCCCTGAAGATGAAGCTGTTCCTAATTGTAGATACCATTAAAATCTGTCTGCTTTTTAGGGTCATTTCTTCACCCACTTCAATACCTTCTCTGCTTTAATTTTGGAAACAACATCCCAAACTCTAGCAGCTAGGATGCTCTTCAGTTCATGAAGAATAATTGAAGCTGGAAGGGACATATGGAGATTATCTAGTCCAAGCCCCTACTCAAAGTGTTTCCCATTCAGTCAGGTTGTTCAGGGCCTTGCTGAGTTGAGCTTTAAATATCTAGAGTTCTAGATATTTCCCCACCTCTCTGGGTCCTGCTCCAGCACTTGACTGCCCTCATGGTGAAAACATTTTTCCTTGTATCTAATTGAGATTTCTCATGCTGTGACTTGTGTCATTTCCCTCTCATCCCATCACCGTACACCTCCAAGAGGAGTCTGGCTCTGCTGTCTCCACATTGTCCCACTGGGGACTTGCAGCCAGCAAAAAGATCCCATCTTAGCAGTCTCTTCCAAGGCTAAATAAACCCAGTTTTATCAGCCTCTCCTTGTACATCTTGTTCTCCAGTACCCTAATTGTTTTGACAGCACTCCTCTGGCCTTGCTCCAGTATGTCAATGTTTCCCTTTTACTGGGGAGCAAATTGGACCCAGTGCCTCAGATGTGGTCTCAAAAAAGCTGAATGGAAGAGAATAATCACTTCCCTTGAGTTGCTGGCTATAATCTTTCCAATACAGCTCAGTATGTGGTGGCCTTCTTCACCACAAGGTCACACTGTTGACCCATGTTCAACTTGTCTGCAAGGATACCCAGGTCCTTTTTGGCAAAGCTGCTTTCTATTCATTCAGTGCCCAGTCTTTAATGCTGAAGGGGGTTACTCGACCCCAGATGTAGAGTTTCACAAGCACCTTTGTTAAAACTTCATAAGGTCCCTTCCAGTCTATTTCTTCAGCCCGTCAAGGTTCCTGTGAATAGCAGCCTTCCAGCATATGCTCACTTTCCACAATTTGGTACCCCTGTAAAGTTGCTGAAAGTGCTTTCCATGCCATCATCCACACCATTAATGAAAAAGGTCCTAGATGGTATATGCAACATCTACTTATTTTTTTTCCATTAGAGAATACAGATTCCTCTGACACTTCTTGAGGCCAAAGTCCTTGCTGACATGAACTAATGTCCTGCCATAGATGTCAGTAAAAGAAATGACCCTTGCAACAAAGTTTAAAGCAAGTCTGATGTCTGCCCAGTAGCCCCAGATAATAGACATAGCTAGCAACGTGAAATGATCTCTCAGCCTTAGCTTTTTAATAACCATCTGGTCCTCGTCCTTCCACCCTCAACCATCTTGCATGCAGATGTACTCCTACAACTAGCAAAGCTGGTTATGGGAGAGCAAGTAAGCTGTTGAAAACATTACACGAGGTTGCCAACCCTCCTTCACTAATAGAAAATGCAGTTGCAAGTTACACGCCCAAATCTGCTTTCTGATGCGGTGACAGAGTCATTTCGGATTTACCTGAGCAGCTGTAAAAGCAGAATTTGACCCTTGATATGGGGATTGACTTATGCATGTAAAAACTGAGTACAGATGACAATTGCACAGATCTTTGAGATAACAAACCAACAGATTGTAAAATGAAATAAGCTTAGTTTAGTCAAGACTATTTTCTCTTTAGTTTCCCTTATCCACCAAAGTGAATCTTTTGTCCAAATAGAGGATGTTTTATTCCTCATTATCAGGACCGCTCGTCCAAAATTCCTATCACTTAGTCCCAACATTATTGGCACCCTAGACAAATGTAATGGCCCACTCATCTTTATCACGGAGGGTATCTCTCATCTGAGAGGCAGAACCACGGAAGGGAAGCCAGAAGGACTCAACCCTCATGGGAAGAAGGAAGCCTTTCAAGTTTCCCAAATGAATGACATCTCTTTCCTCTGTCATGCAGTCTGTCTGTTAACAGTTAACAGTGACAGGTTGAGGAGCACGGTCTGGAAGGTGGCCAGTGCCGACAGCTCCACGCTCAAAGTCGCTGTGCTCAAAAGGGAGCACTCTGTTCCTTCTACTGCTGTGTCCCCTCTCACTGGGGCCCGTTGTTACAGCCTCACGCCTCCTTGTGTGAAGGCCAACAGGGAGGCTTTGTTCAAGCAGCAGCTGCTGAGAAGATGTACTATCTCATGGAATGACCCACTGACATTTCTCCCTCTGCTCATTAGTAAGCAGTGAATAATTGGGAGAACTAGGGCGGATTGCACGGCCCACTTCGTTCAGAGTAAAAAGCCAGCTCCTCAGATCTCAGTGTGCCCCAAAAGGGATTCCCTCACAAAGTGGGCTTGCAGCAAAGCCAGGGGAGCGGGCTCTGTAGCTCCTTATTCTCATCACATGATGGAGCAAGGAAAAAGAACAGCTCATGCCAGCAGGTAGACAGGACAAGGCTGGAGTAAAGGGTGTCCCAGCTCCACTTAGAGCTCAAACCCACACCTCAGCTGCATCAAGAGCAAGCTCAGCTCAGCCAGGACCTGTGCCAAAGACCCTGTTTGACTAGATGATATGGCATTGTTTATTAACCTGCTGTTATAGGGTGGATCTACAGCAGGGAGGAAATGGTTGAGTGATTGGAAGGAGTCGAGGAATGAGGGAACTGACGAAACCACAACCATTCTTTTGCAACCTTTACTGCAGTCCAACATTATCAGCTAGTGATGTCCACACACAGGGGCAGTGATGAAGGAGCACTGGCATTGCCTTCCCCCCCATCCAAACAATGCCTGCATCCAGCGCTGTGTTATAGCACAGAACTTGCATGTCTGTCTTATATCACTGACTATACCACAATTAAAGCTGACTTAAAAAAAATAATTGGTCAGATAAACTAATAGATTGCTTTGATCAGCCTAGGTTTGGTTTGGCATGTTTTTATAGCACACATTAGATGACACTACATGTCTGATTTCAGGTGCTCTTGTTTCTATGTGTCTGTGCTAAAGGTGTATGCGTTCCTCACAATTTCCAACCCACCTTGCCTAAAAACTAGGTCCAGGACCATGTTTTCCTCACTTTTACATCAGGATGGATCCAGCATTACTCTTGGGAAGTCCATGAAACAAAGAAAGTCTCATCCCCTGAGTGGAGAGCAAACACCTCTGAGTATCCCTTGCCCCTTTCCTAACCCAAATGTTTTAAGCACAACACTCCACTGCAGCTTGTGTGTGCACTGTGAGATACATCAGCTGTGTGCAGCCTTACTGGCTCGCTATTTTTAGTTTGCTATGGTCTAGCTGCTTCCTGGCTCAACAGCGTTGTTTCACCTGCTTTCACAAGACAAATAAAATAAAAGCTGTGCTCGCATTTTCGAGTCCCAGCTTGTGGCTTCCTCTAGAGCATGAGACACTGTCGGTTATTTGCTTTCATGATTCACCTAGCCTTTTCTTGCTTTTGTGTAGTTGATCTCCTCAAACAGAAACTCTGCTTACTACCCTGAAAGATGGCATGTGGAGCAGGCAGAGATGTATGATCCCAGTGTGAATGAAGGGTGAGCACTAAAGTGGCAGAATCACCGCTGGGATGACTTCACCAGGGCAAGACTGGCCTGCAGTACTCTGTAATGAGCTTCTCAAAAAACCCAATAACAGCTTGCACACCTCCGTTTAATAAAACCCACCTCAAAGTACTTACAATTGCCTGTTGTGCCCCAGGATACCCTCCTTGGGCCACACTATATTCTGATACAATTATAGGCACATTTCAGCATCTTCGTATTGTAGAAGGTGTCTCCAGACCACTTGTTCCCACACAAGCTGTGGCCGCTCTGGGAGGTACTATCTCACGTACACCAACAGAGCCCAACTCCATGCAGCAGTCTGGGAGAAAGCAAGAGAAAATACACTATCCAGTGTTATTTCGCCTATAATTTCAGAGAGGCTCAAACCGAATGACCTGTTTTCCTTAGCAACCTGTCACCGATGCCCTGAGATCCAGTGCCACAAGACCAGTTGTCACTCCAGAAGAGCTGGAGGTGGGAAGAGACTGGTTTCACTCTGGCTGGAGCTCATCGGTGGGAGGCAGGCTGGTCACCCAGTTCACCTCAGGTTACTCTTGCTTTTTGGTCTTCAAGTTCATAATTCACATCTGTGTTGGGAGAAGTGCACACTGTAGCCCCACTTTACACGAGAATCCCCACAATGGAAACAGAGTTAGAACAGGGTGGCAGAAGTAAGTTTACTCATTAGCTCTTTGTTTTACAGGAGGACATGCTCCAAGTTCTTACAGTTTTCTCACTGCCTAAGGAATTACATGGTGTACTGCGGTATCTGAACTCTCACCCTGCTATTACACACTGTGGTTTCACCTCCTGCGTGCCCCACACATGCTAAGCATTCCTTACCACTGCCCTGGAAGGCAGATAAGCCTGACTGCTACCTTCGTTCAACATCTGGAGAAGGAAAGGCTAGGGAGAGCTACGCTGGCTTGGGACCATATTGAATACGAAGTCAAAACAGGGATAAAACGGCACTGGCAGTGCTCTGCCAGCCAGGCCAAAGAGCCGTCTCCTCCGGGATCCCCCTGCTGAGAGGAACCTACAGCAGATGCTTGCAAGAGAGAGCATGAGAGGTGGGGCAGACCAGCACAGCTCTTCGCTGGTATATCCCTTCAGTTTCTGTCTCTGCCCGCACGCCACGCAGCAGGCATCACTGCCTGCTTTTGCTGTCACAGCCGTGTTTACGACCCAGTCTTTCCCCGAGTTAAAAGGGGAGAATGGATGAATTCCAGACAGGGCTCATGGGTCCGTATGACACTTAACACAGATCAAAGGTCAAAGAATTATTTAAGTGTTCCCTTATATTCGCGTTGTTTTTACTCTGTCGTGAGCTTTCAGTCTAGCAGTTTCCAGAGCTATATGCACCAAGATTTATGTTCATACACTTGTATCATGGTGGGACAGATTAATCACTCCTTAGCAGCTCTCTCTCCACTCCAAATGAATTATCATAAAAGACTGAAAGACAGACAACTCAAGCTAATTTGAAGAAGAGGACTAATTTCCCCATAGGAATGTACCTGTGAAGTTTAATCTGAAGCTCTGAAGAACTTCCTTCTTTGCTTGGCAATTCTAACGAACTATCAGCAGCAAATGCCCCCACAGCAGTCCTCATCTGACAAAAACGAACAGGCTCAGAGTCTTCAGATTGGAACTGTTAGTAAAGATATTAAAAGAAAGAGTTTTCCTGACTCTTGAAGAGTGGGATTTTATGCAGAGGAAATACACAGCAAGAAATGGGAACTCAACCTCGCAGCTGGGTTCTGACTCTCTTCCTGCCTTTGCAGTCACCACTGCAGTTTGTGAACTGTAACATCATTCTCCACCCACACTATGACACTTTTGTGTGGGAAACACTCTGGTTTTGCAGGACTACAGATCTTGCTGCCTGCTAGCCACAATACCCTACTACGGGAGCTCTGCCTACAGCGTGCAGTAGGTTCAGGACCTGTATTTACGCATGTGGGCTGGGCAGCACTATGAATTTTTCCTGGGAAAACAACTTTCATCACTTCAGAAAAGCCCCAGAGAGGATGCACAAACACAGGTACACAGCTAGTGCTATATTCTCTTTCCTAGCCAAGCAGAGCATCGGTCTGAGGATGAGCGCATCAGTAGCAGTCCAGCTGCTCCTAGTGTGGCTGCTGGCATGGTTCAGGCAGTGCAACTTCGTGTGCAAGCAAATCCCAGTTCTGTGTGAGGTCCTTCCTGCTGTGGGAGGCATGAATGAGAACAGGGAGAACAGTCATTTTGCACTCCTGCAAATACTAACGTGTCCAGACCTATGGTTATTTCCAGTACTGCATACAGAAGATTTTATTTCCAGCAACGTTCAAGTACTATGCTGAAAGCCAGGAGCCCTTCTCCAAAGAAAAAAAAAAATGCCCACAACCCATTGTAAGCCTCCTGACAAAGGAAATGCAAACAATGAGAGCCATTCTTTCCCATCTCTCTGCAGAAAAGCAGTTTAAACCTTTCCTGCTCTGGGGCGTTAGACTCGGTCAGAGGAAGCAGAAAGAGACCAGATTGCTGTGGGTAAGTGGGTCCGCACCCAGCCTTGCTAACAGTCACCAAGGCACAGCTGTGCTGCTCTGCGAGCAAACCAGCGTCGAACGGTTCTTGCCAAGTCTTTCCTGACTCCATCCCTGGAGACTGCCCCAAAGCCTGCCTCATCACATCATCGGGGAGTGCTGCTCTCCAGGAACATTCCCTCACGCTGGTATGCATGAGCTGTTGCTTCTCACTCACAGTGCTACCCTAATTCTTGCTCTTATTAATGCTGACATCCTTCTTAGTCATTTCCCCTCTCCCAGTTTGACCATGTTTAGTCCTTTTTAACCTTTCTGTGTAGATCAATCCTTCCCAGTGCTATGAATAAATAAAAGCCTTCTGTTCTCATCAACAAAATGGTCTTTTAACAGTAGCAAGAACAACACAGCAATCACAGGGAAAAAAAACAAAACCAAAACAGCTAATATTTGACGCATTTAAAAATCTCTGCTCCAGCTATTTTCTACTTTTTAGAAATCAGTGCTTCGTTAAAGAGAGAAAACATTGAGAAAATTAATGAGGAGCCCAAGCAGCAGCAGGTGTCTGAGAGGGACCTGCTAACCCAACAGAATTGCTCACCACACACAAAGCAGCAGTGGGGCTGAAAAAGAAAGTTGAACTTCAGTTAAAACATCTAAGGAATATGAATAACCTGTTAGAGCTGCAACCTTTCCCTTTGCTTTGGTCTGACATTACACATAACTCAAGAGTGGGAAGTTCAACAGCATCAAAGAGGGTCAGAGAGTCAGAGGTCTCCGTGTACCAGGACAGGTAGAGGTTTTATTCCACCTGGAGAGTGAGTGAGGTTGGAGGGGCTGTCCTCAAGCAAATCGAAGGGCTAGGAACTGCCGCCAGGTTAGGGCTCAGTATTTCACTTTTCTCATCTTCCTCATCAATCCAAGTGAAAAAGAGGGCCACTGCCACTACTGTTAAAAAATCTAAGAGAGAAGTAAACATATTTCTGTGGCCCTTGCATCTTGGAAATGCTTTTGTAACTGCTGTTAGTTGACATGTACTTTTGAAAGTGAAATTGCAATTGTTCTGGGCTCTGGCCATGTAATGCAACCGTAGAGAATAATATCTCAGCAAATGAGATGTTATAGAAAGAGAGACGAGGATAGCTGGAACATCATGTGCTTTACCAACTGAAAATGCTTGGTATGAGAAAACAAAGCCACATTCTCTATCCTTTATTCTCATTTTCCTCGGCTCTCAGCTTTACAGATCCCTAAAAATACTGCATTATAACTAAAGGAGCTGCAATCTGCCTGTGACTCACTGAAGAATTACAATATCACTCCAGTTTGATGAATCTCCCATGGGTATTCCTTCTAAGAGGGCTTTTCTAAACTGATTGCCAATAACCTAATAAGTTTGTCTGCCTCTTTTTTTCTGTCATCAGAATGTTGCCATAACAAAATAATAGTAATATATAAAGGAAACTGAAAAAGTGAGATGTCATTTCAAAACACCTAGAGCTCGCAGAAATGCATAGCAAGGTCATCCCAGCAGCCTTCACTCTGCCTTCATGAACCTGCACACCAAGTAAACCCAGAAATCATGGGAAACGGTTACCTGCTGATTAAAAACACCATATAAGAGACCACAGAAAAATGCTGCATTACAAAGAAACACTATTTTCCTCTTTCATGAGATTGATATAAAACAATGCAATTTACTAATTTTAGATGTAAGGTAGGGTTAAGAGGTCTTCTGGAATTAAATTTTCACCACCGTCATAGAAAATTGGTAATACATATCTATGAGGTCCAGTGGTCTTGGGATTACTATGAAATACCCCAAAGAGTAAATGTACAAATCCTGATATACTAAGAGAACTGAGCCAGTGATACCTTATATGGGGCAATACTCAGACACAAATGTGGGTGAATACTGCTACTCTGTGAAGTGCCAGCCTTTTTGCTGAAGCCTTGCACAGCAGGAAACAGAGGTGCAGAGCAGCCTTCGGCAAGATTTAGAGCCAGTGCTAAGCTCCTACAGACTCAGCAATATAAATGGAAATTAATTTTTCTTCTTTTGACTGACTGATAGACACAATATAAATCAGTCAAGTCACGCATACTACAGCCCTAGTAACTTCCCAACTCATTTGGGAAATCATGCTAGCCACACTGTGGAACCGCATTAATAATCTCATGGATAATGCGCCTATATGGGGAATTTTATCCATGAGAATTCCGGAATCACAATAAATGCCCAGGTCAGGAAATCTATGCCAAGCTCATAAGACTAAGAGGGAACAGAAAGCAATTATTTTGCTAACACAGCTGAATAATTAATATTACTCAAAGATATGGAAAGGATGAGATGCAAAGGGGGAACACACTGGTGAAGTGATTTGGAATGGACAAAATGGTGGACAAAAGCTATAAAATTCCCAGTCTGATCTGAGCAAATTTGGCAATGGAGGTATTTATGTCCTTCAGCTCTTGCTGGCATTCAGCTTGGGCTGTAACCTGTATTTCACCAAACAAAGTTTATCCTCACCACTTACCTGTTTAGGTGAAAAGATTATTTTATAGGGCATAGAATATGTTAATTGTCTCTCTAACTTACAGTGAATCTGGGCTCAGTTAAATTAGCTCTTTGTGTAACACAACTGTGTTTCCATTGTTCTGCTTTCGGGTTCCTCTTTACCCTCTCCCCACTGCTGATGAAGAAAACCAAGCTGAATTTACAAACAAAACTGTAAGTTTGGCAGGGAGAATGAAGCTGTTAACTGGCCTGAGCAACACGATTTGTACTAACTGAACTAATTAATCCAGCAACATCAGTCTACAGAAAAAACTCACGAAATATTTATACTTCTTTAGTCAAAAAGACATTCAAGGAAAAAGAGAGCAAATAACTGTCTCATTATCAGCACAAAACATGCCTGACAGGAACCTTCGCCCCAAAGGCCTTTCTCCAGCAACAGAAAAGGCATTCTGCCTATTAAATCCATGTGATAAATAAAATGTTTTCTCATTATCTAGGTTTGTTGCTGAAAATACTGTTATTTTAACTCTACTTCTTAAAACCTTTATCAAGTTTTAAGGGAATGAGGAACTAAGGCACGACATTAAGCATGCACAGTGAGCAACCGCAGTCTCTCAAAGGCCCATGGTGGCTCTGAACAAGTTGCTTGTGTGTCCTGGAGTTCAGTCACTTTTTGTATATAGTATCTGTGGTCTGCTAACAGCAGCTGCAGAGCGGACAGCACATGGTCTTGCCATCGCCTTTCTCATGAACTTTATGCTATACAGATAAGCAGAGAGGAATGGAGACACTTTCTACTGGGACTACTGCAGACTCCTGCTAGTCTATGTCCAACTCAGAAAGACCTATATCGAAATCAATGAACCAACACTTAGAAATATATATGCCTACATAGGGAGAGACTCATGTGGTCAGCAACAATACTTCTGCACAGCAAAACTGTCTTTGTAAAGCCAGTCCTGAATATGACAAGTGATCAATTGTCCAGAAAAAACATGGTTTTTATTTCTTTTCCTTGCAAGATGTCCTGAGGACTAGGTCTTCTCTTTTTCAGGGAAAATATAGGGTTAATTTTTGCACATAAGTGCAGTGCTGTGACTCAAAGGGAGTCATGAGAGCAAGTGCAAGGGGAAGCCTCAGTTACCTGGATTGAGTAAGGTTTTGACTTTCCGCTCATAGACTAAACGGTGCAATGCCTCACATGCATTCAGGATCTTCAAGCTCAAATTAAGCAGTCCTGTCTTTGAGCAGATCTAGAGGAAGGTCTGAGTCTTGGCTTCAGCCAAGTAAACTGCAGTATACTTTCCAGTGTCAGTGGAGGATCTGCCAGAAGGAGATCAGATCTACACTAACTGAAATTCATCCCATTTCAACCTGTCAGCTCAGAATTTGGCCTTGCCTTTTGTCCACTGCCATCTTTAATCCCAGTGATTCCTTTTGCTAATATCTAGAGTGACTCTTGCAGGGAGGCGGCGATCTGCAATGATGAAAACAAAGCAAGGACTTCCAAGAACAAGGAAATTATGAAGCTGCAAGAGTCAAATGTGACAGGAGGCTACCAAAGAACCACGATAGATGGTTCAAATATGTTATTGAGATGTCCCAGTTCATGCGCTGCAGGAGATCTGGTGATATCCAGCATATCTGTGTCATGGAATGGAGCACAGAGCAAGATCTTCAAGCCAGAAGAGGCCAGGACAGTAAGTCTACACAGCACAGCATTGCCCAGACCTACTGGCTGACGGCTGAAGTGGTGTTGCTGTGTTATCACAGCCTTGCATGCACTTAAGCTGCTTTCTCGTCAGAGCTGAGGGGTGTACAGCCAACTCTGGTGTCTCTGCTGGACTGTGGAAATGTGTCCAAAGAAAGCTCTGTGATGTCTCCATGCCTCTCCATGTCCCACGGGTGCAGCTGTCTAGTTATATCGGTATATATGAAAGCTATTTGTCATTTCAGCCTCCCCTTTGGGATCTTTTAGGACATTGACTATGAATGCAGCAGAAATGGCTCCTAGTCCTTCTTCCACAGTGGACAATACTCCTTCACCCACCCCCCCAAGAGACAGAGAAATAATCTCTTACAGAGAGGTTAAAATAGCACCAGCAATAATGTCAAGGACAAGGCTGAGGAAAACTCAAAGTAAACAGGGATAGCTTTTTACAGATTCAATATGCAGATCTTCACAAAGCAACAGATGATCCCTTTCTCATTTATGCAAGATGTGAATATTTTACTGACTCTTCTTTCACTGCTGAGTAGCTTTAATGGCATTTACTTCAGTAAAGTCCTGAGATGCTGTAAATCATGTTTTAGGCTACTCACCATGGTCATGGGCAAAAACAAACAAGTTAAGTTCTGTCAGCCTCTGGGCCAAGTCATCATAGCGGCCGCAGTGTTCCCCAGCGCCATGAGCGATAAACACGAGGGCCCTAAATGGAGCATTAAGGTATAGATCATTAACTTAGCAATCAACCCACAAAGGCTTCAGAGCTGCAAGCAAAAACAGCATATTCAGTTTAGCAACAGCATTTCAGACATCAGCAAATACATGGCTAGTATGTAATGGCTGAGGTGGGTTTGAACAGAGGGGAAAGGATTGCCATCCTGGCCTACCATCGACCTGGTCTTCACCAGGTGGTAGCAGGACAGACCACATGCAAGTCAGCGGCTCACGGGACAGACACTGCTCTTTCCCATTTGTCTGCCACCGTGGTCTGCTGCAAGTCAAAGATGCAGATAGGCACAAGCATCAGTCCTTGAGGTGGATAACTCTGTCTTGGTCTTGAGATGTCTACACTGCTCCTACAGTGTAAGTGTTGCTATTGATTTCTTTTAGGATTAGCTTTTCTCCTTGGGTTCAGACACAAATATTGTCCTTAACTTTGTAACTTGCATCATTGTCTGATGCTACAGAGCACTCTTAAAGATGAAATTTCAGCTAAAGAATAGGTCTCAAGCAGAGTCCAGAACTTTGGTTGAAGTTTGGAATTTTATCTTTTGATCCCAATTCCGGTAAGTGCAGTTTCTGCCCCAAAACAGTTGCTTCACTTCCGTGATTAAAGTGACTCTTACATAGCCACCGTATGACTACAGACAGGGATGATAAAAAAAACAGTCTAACAGACACTTCTTTTTGAAAGACATGCAAATACTTCTCTTCAAAGATTCCAGTTTCACCAATGATACTTTACTTTTACCAGAATGGCATCAGGTGAGTGTGACTGAAGTTGAATGAACCTTCCCAGCGTTTTTAGTGGGCAAAGTTTGTATAGCATTGGACTAGAACTACAGCAGAAGTAGGAACTAAATTACAGAAGTTTTGCTGAGTTCGACAGGTGACTATTTAAAATCCATCCTTAGCAACATAAACATAACTTGTTCGTTTAAAAGTACCCTCTGGTATTGCAACATCAGCAACTGCAAAATAGTTGGAAGACTACAAGTTAGACATTTTCAGCACATTAACAGTGAAATAGGAAATGAACTGACAACATAAAACAACAGCAGTTTACAGCTAGTGAAATCCTCAGCTTTGTTTTGATTGAGGTTTTGAATATCTTTTTAGACAGTGTATTCACTGCAATGAACTGCTTTGATCTTAATATATTTGAACTTAAAAAATACATTGGATGATGTAGAAACTCCTGTTCTAGCTCTTTGATTAACACCTGCTTCAAAGTATTTGCTCATGCTAGACAATTTGAAAGAGCATCCATCAAAACCAGAAGGATTTTACAGAGCATACTGCAAACACAAAAGCAGCAAAGCAAAGATGCTCTGGTATCTGTCTAATACTAATTAGCAAGGGTGAGGTTAGGTCATGCACCATATTTAACTTGCTGTGCCTTGCAAACGTTCTTTAGTATCACTGAACGTTTCAAAACGATTAGTGTGGAACGATCATTTCTTCCTTTGTCATCCTTCCCAGTCAATACATTTTCAAGTTATCAATGCACTTGCCAGACAGTCCGATTTTCAGAGTGCAGGGTCTATTATCATAGCTCCAAATACTGAAGAAATGGAGACACTGCTCACTCCACACGGGAGAATATTCACTTTCTGCAGCAGAGGCATCATGGCTTTACGTGTTCCACCTCTTCCAGGTACAGGCAGCCCAGCAGAGACCCTATAGCCAGTGCTGGCACAGTGAGTCGTCATTCTATACATGCCCCTGAAAAGTGGAGGCACCATCCAAATGCTTCTGCCTCCACCTACGTGTAATGGTCTGGTATCTCAGCCCTGGTCCTGGGTCACCTGAAGAGACCAACCATTGCAGTCCCCAAGTCTGGGGCTAGCAGATCTGCCAGCATTCAGAAATGCAGCTCGAAGCAAAGACAGGCTGGCAACCCACAGGCTCCGGGCTCTGTGGTACAGCAAAGAGTGGCACTGCGGGCACAGGGCACCAATGCAGAAACTAAGGAAGTGTGAGAGAAAATTTCTGTGTACCCATCACCTTGATACCCAGCAGACTCAGCCAGACTAAGCCTCTCTGCCATATACCTGTTATTACCTGGCTCTTGACAGCTTCCCTGCTCAGTCTCTTACTTTAGCCCTCGGTTACTCTTTAGAGGACCTGTATTTTTTTCTGCTGACTAGGCACAGAGATTCCAGTGCAACTTGGCTGACTGAATACAGCCCTTCATTTCTCATATAAATATTAGTTGAATGTACGCACTGAAATGCATCAAGTGAATGAAACCTAATGGGAAGCTGGCAATGAGATTTCTGCCAGGAAATTCTTGCTCTTATTTCATCCCGCCTGACAGCAAAGCCCTAATTTTACTTTCATTCACACTGGTGCAGCACCATGACTTTGCCTGACAGCATCCTGCCAGATGCTTGGCCCCCTCATCTCCTGTGAAACCAGTGAGAAAAGAAAAAAACTCAGTGCTTCAGAGAGGCAAGGTGTTCCTGCAACCTCTCCTCTGATTTCGTACAACAATTGCCAGGACACCACAGGGAACAGACCTGGGTTATTATCTGTCTGCAAAATACTGAAAAAAATTCCTGAGACTTCCGTGCCTTAAGAGCCCTAATGGCAGTAGCTGTCGAGAAGACTTAAGGTACTTTTGATTGTCCTATCAACAGTCATAAACAAGGAGTAAAATTTCCAAATTTTTCTGTTGAAACAGAAGTAGCTCATTCTGTTGTTCAATAAAAACTGACAGTGGCTTTAGTGACTAAAAACTAGGTCATGTCTACACAGCTCTTCAGCTCCAGCTTTCGGGTCTAAGCACAGGGGCTACACATTAAACGTAACAGCTTGAAAAACTGAAATTAGTATGAGTATCATCTGAGCAAGGATTGAAGAATTTGGCTCTTTGACCTCATCTCCCATTTTCCATTACAAAAGAAGTTTAGATTTGGCAAGTAATACCTGAAGGCAGTAAAACAAATACATGGTTCCACATATTTTCACTAGCAAGTTGGCATGAAAATACAATGAGCTATTAGACTGACTGACAGCAGTTCTTTACTGTATGTAAACATTTTTGCAGACACTCCTGCCCTCAAATCTCAGTCTGCTCTTTCCTACCGCAATGGCTACAACAAGAGAATATCAGAGACTGCTTTCAACAGAGTCATTTAATATTAATACAGAAACCCTGCAGGACTGCAGTGCCTCTGTGCGCGACCTCAGTGGAAATTTTGTTTAAACAAGGTTTGCTTATTGGCCATGTATCAAATTGATCCTGGGGAGAAATTCGTCCACCGCCAGCTCTCGCAGTTGCACTGAGGAAATCCTTGGAAACTCACACATCTCAGGTAGAAAATGTTGTGTACAGCCTGCAAAGCTTTCTGGTGGAGACTGACCTGTGCCTGAACCCACGCTAACTCTGGTCTCTCTAACTGCAGGCAGGGAAACCTGATGTATCTTTGGATGCTTCAGCCGGCTTTGGCTGATGGAACTGTAATTGCTGAGCATCTCGAAATAGTATTGCTTTGGCATCTGCTCAAGAAAGCACCTAATCACACAACAGCACGATTTCCCCACACTGGGCAGGTGTATCTCCACACAAAGCTGAGGTGTGAGCTGAGCATGAGTAAGCATCCACATGCTTGCTCTCATCTAACCAGTGCAACAACAATTATGGCTATTAAAGGAAACCAGTTTATTGACTACTGTTTGCAAAGCAACAGATGGTTTTCACAGATCCCTGCCCTTCCCATAGCCTTCACCACCTCCTCCTCCCTCCCCACTGCAGGTTTCTGCCTCCTGGTACTGCATGGCTTGGCAAGCAGATGCAGTTACTTACTACAACAAAAGGGCAGGACAATATTTGTCTTTACTGTTCAAATCAGTACTTCTCTCCCACTGGGAGGTGATGGTATATACCAGTGACCAGTCCCTGCTCCCACATCTCCACTGTGATGGTCACCCCTGACCAGTATCCGTCCTTCCTGTGTCGCAGTTGCAGCTTGCTAAGTCAGCAATACACAGTGATGCCGCATGCGCAGTTCATGCAAGGCACGTACCAGCACCCTTTCCTGAACCTGGGAGGTTGGGAGTGGTGGAGACCAGGCTGCAGCATGCAGTCGGTGTGCACAAACCATACGAACACATTGTCTTTCTGTCCCGCCTCTCAGGGAGGGCACCAGCTGATCTAAGCTTTAGCTGTTTGCAACCCTTCCATATTTCTCACTGTAGCTTCACGTCCTCTGACTGTTCACTTCTTGGGTGGGGAGCAGCTTCGGAGGGCAGGGATTCAGCTTTAGGTACAAGAGCAGAACCAGTTTTAGAGGTTCCCACCTTCTTTATTGCTGGTCACATGTTGCCATCTCTGCCCCCCCTGCCATGCCAGGACAATTGTTTAGAGATGCCATTCCACCATCAACTGCAGAAGAATTGCAGGGAAAATACACTGCAGCACTGGGCTTACACAAGTGAGCAAGAGCCCTCTTAAACCAGGGCTCTGTCATTACAAGAAACATACCTCGAAACAACACTCAGAAAGGTGCTGTGCCGAGAAATCTGGCAGGACAGGAACACAGCTCGGGATTTGGGTCCTGCTGGGCATGAGACCCATGTTCTCGCTTTATTTTCAACAAAAGTCATGTTGAAACTGAACTAGATGAGGAAGTTTGTGAGCGGGTCGGTATGATTTTAACATATTGTGTCCTCTGGGGACAGAGGCAGTTCTGTGGGACCCTGTGCATGCTCTTTTATTGCCAGAAAATAACCCAAAACACTGGGACTAGACCAAAGAACTGAAGACAAGCTTCCTATGACTGCATATATGAAAAATGCAATCTTTTCCACCCCATTCAAAAGCATCCTTCTTCAGAACAAGATTTAAGTGCTTGCTTAACTTCAGGAAACTTTCTTCAACTCATGAAAGTCAGCAGGACTTCAACAGTACACGACAGAAGTTAGAAAAGGATATATAAATGCTGTCCAGAATAGGGACTGATTTAATCACATGCTGAAGTGATTTCCTGAATCAAGCCCTTGCAACTTTAGCTAATATTACAGAATCACAGAATGGTATTCTGTGTTATTGTGTTATTCTATGTAAGGCAACCATGCTTTTCACTTCTTATTACGTATCTTGTTACCAGAACCAGATCAACTTTAACCAAGAACATCTGACTTGAGCAGTTTTGAATACTTGACATTAAATTCCTAAAGTAATTTTTAAAAACTCACTGACAGGAAAGCTCTGAGTTAGCTAGGCTGACAGAAAAATGACTGGCTTACTGAAATTAAGTATTACATTTTGTTATATTGTTTGAGCTGATTTATCATTTCCTTTGTAGCTGGCATCAGCCTGAGTCTTAGAACCACGGTGAACAATTAACCTTTATTTATCAAAACCATTTCACTGGCGGCATTTTGGGCAAGCAACTGGATGGTTGGTCACAAACCTTTTTAACTTGCTAAGAATGCAATGTCATGTATGTATATTTTGCTTTGAAAGTATATTATAATGGCAAATCAATTAAAGTTGTGCATTCTTGTGTTAGCGGGGTTAGTGATCTTCGCTGATTATGAAGTTAGTTATCTTTTACGTAATAAGATTATGCATTAAGCAGCTTGTAACTTTGTCAAGCTTTAAATGTCATCACAATCTTCTACCCTTGGTATCTGGTTAAAGATTACCTTTTTTAAAAAAAAAAATTCCAGCTAATAATTTCCAAGGACACATAATGAAGAATTAATTATTTTGTTCACTATTGGTGACCTTTTCTCTGGAGGGCTCTTGAGTCTTTTGCTTTGAGTGTAAGACCTGAAGTGTGGAAGAGTGATGTCTCTCTATCTGCTTTTTGAGTCAGCTTTTGCACTTTTTTTTTTTCCTTCTGAGGTGATTTGTGTCCCGAAGCAACCCTAACAAAACTTGGGCCATGGACAGGGATTACAAACAGTTATGGCAATTTCTCTCGTGTTGTGCGTGCTCGTGACCTATGCAGTTAGCCAAGAGTTCAGCCTGGTGACTCCGGTTAGACAGGAATATTTATGGTGGAGTCAGGTGTGTCCCTTCATGCCTTTTTCTTCCGTCTCTAGGAAACATGCAGAGTTATGTCCCTCTGAAGGCACAAGAGGGCAATGACTTTGCTCCCAATTCCAAGCCATGTTTCATGGCTTTACACCCAAGAGCTTTGCTTGTTCTCTTGCTCCATTTTTTTTGAGAAATGCATTCTTAGCCTCTGCTCTACTGGCCCATAGCTTTGCCATGTAGGTCCATAATCTGGGTAGCCACCTTTTTTTCATCTGTCTTTGAATCTGAGAAATGTTATGTTGAACTAGCAGTTCTACAGCTACTTTTTCCAGCTCAGGAGAAAAAGCTAGTCAGAGTAGCAATAGCTGGAGTCAAGTCTCTACCCACCTTCTCTCAATATCACAGACCGTGTAGCATCAGCATTAATATCTCACAGAGCTTCAAATCTGGAGTAATTAATCTCATCCACGTAGACTGAGGTAAGTAGTAGTTCAAGACCATAGTAGTTTAGCCTGTGAAAAACTTTGAGCACCACAGAATACGCCAAACGACCGACTATGCTCACACTACATAATGTCTGCTTGACTTTATAGGGTTTGTGATGATTTAGAATTCTGCACATTTGTGTTTGCTGTGGTTTGGTATAGTCTAGTAAAATCAGTGCCTTCATTCCTGTCTAGATCCTAAACTGGCAATTAAAAAATAAACCCCTCCAGCAAAATCTTCTTCCTACTTTCTTTACCCGTTTACTCAGGCTTGGAAGTTCACATTCCAGCCTGTCCAAAGAGGCTGCAGCTAGTTTGGGCAGCATCCTACTGCCTACCATGATAGAGACTTAGGGCTCAGGCTTAAAATCTGTGCTTGCTTTCATGAGCAGTCACTTGCGACACGTCTGCAAGCCTGGTCTCATCACACATCTCAAAATCACAACAATCCCTCACCAGCATAGAGTTAGGAGGACATTTGAGAACTGCCATGACCTCCAGGAGGAGTGACATGGATAGGTTATTCAACAACACCAGAAAGCATAGACACCATAAATCAATGGGGCAGAGACAGGACTGGGTAGTACAGACATATTTCAAAACAAAAGGTTCAACAGGATCCAGCTAGAGCCAGCACAAAACAATGTGGAGGAACAGCTTATGCTGATTTATGGTATCTTTTCAAAAAGCAAGCCCTCACCGAGAATAACTCATGCATGGTCTAATACAGCGAAAAGAGAGGAAGGAAACTTCAGGTGGCGGTGGGAGGGAAGGAATTATTGGAACCTGGCAACTGCATAGCTCTAGACAAAGCTCTGCAAAGTTAATATTTGAGACCAGCTGCATTTTGTTTCAAGGAAGCTTTGAAGTAGTATTTTAGGTGACACAAGGCTGAGATCAGAAGTGAAATGCACAGTGTGTACCTTAAAATTCATGGGCCAATCTTCCCACCCCTTTCTTGGATAAAACTAAGGAGAAGGGATTCTAGGGTTACACGATTGCCTCGGGGAGAGACTCCTCCACTTTGATATTGGAGATGGGATTTTCCTCGGCAGAACTGCCTGCCAGACCTGCTGCTCTGAATCTGCAAGGCAGGCAAGCACTCTTGGAGACATGGGCAGCTCAGGGTTTGGAGCTGCGCTTTCCTCTTGCTGTTGCCCTTCTACACAGCACAGGAATCCTTGAAAGAAGAATTACAACTTCTGTTTCCAAAGAGGCAAGGTGTAGGCATTGCTCACACACACCAGACTGAAGAAGGGATGACTTGGGGGGAGGTCGGGTGGAACTGTCCCTGGACCTGGCTGGGAGTGAGGCAGGAATCGGACATCCCAGTTCTGCACTTTGCTCTGCTTCAGCCCTTCTTCGGCACAAGGGCTACAAGAGAGATAAAATGGAGGCTGTATCTCCCAAGGGGAGCTACAAGGATGAATGAACATAACAGTCAGTGTCTTTCTAAGAAAACTGTGCAAAGCCTTAAATAAAGAGAAGACATCAACCAAAAAATTCAAGTCAATCTGAAATCACACCCAAAATTTTTACATTAGCTTTAAGGTGTGGACGAAGAATATTCAATGAAGCATATTCAAAGCAGCAAGAGTTTCTGGCATAGATCCCCTTGGAACTCAGGAAATACACGATACTTCTTGTTAACTTTATTGACAATTTTCACTTGGAAGCAAAGCCACTGCGGGTGGAAGATCGCTGCAGGGCCATGACTGTCAATGGAGAACCAACAAACAGGGAGGAAGAGCAAGAACAGTTTTCACAAACCTCCCCCTCCTCTTTCACGGGCTTGCACTGAAGCTCTAATGATTTCCAAAGGGACAAAAATTATGGCTTAGCCAGCTGTGTAGCAGTTTCTTCTTGAAATCAAAATGCAGGCACTGCCTGGTAAGCCAAGGACTTGGAAAAAGAAAGACTTGTGTAATTAAACGGACTGTCCTTTCAAAGCATGAGAAAGCTGCAAATAAAGGGCTAGGAGCTTTCTTCTGCACAGTCACTATCGCTTACACTCAGCACTACTCACTAGTTCAGGACTAAACCTGTTCACTGAACAAAGAATGTTTTTTTTATATAAAAGTATGTCTCTGTTTCAAAGCAGCTGTGCAAAGCCAGTTCCTTCTTACTGAGTTCACTCGCAACCTCAGCTTATTCAGAGCACTGGTACCTGTTCCAATGACAAGTCACCATTTATAGCTGCTGTAAGTTCACAGCCTAACAAACCCAACTCAACCCTAAAAGACCAAGCAGGCTTCCTAAAAGGGAACAAGGTGTGCTTGATTAAGGGATCAGCTCAAGCCATGCAAGAATGCTCCCTACATGGCATCTTAGCCCCATTTTGACCATTTAATTTCACCTTTCAGCATAGGACAGAAGACAGAATTAGACAGCAGTATCCACGTATCAAGATGAGGAGTTCTAGATGAGCCTCTGTAGGTTGCAAATGATGGAAATTACTTTACTTAGTAAAGCCACCCCTCTGGTTAGGTACACACAAGTACTTCATGACATGCTTGCTTGTTTGGTTATTTTCAAATGTTCGCTAAGATGTGCTTACATTTTGAGACAAATCGTACAGTGGTGCAGAGGACTACACCAAATGTTAAGCAGTGTTTCCTAAAGTCCTCTAAGACAAGTTTGCAGACTTTTTCTGACTTGACTTTTTTCACAGGTATTTTTCATGCAGGAGCTGGACATCATGAGCAGTCTGAACCTGGGGTCATCAGAGGTTCTTCATGGTCAGTCTCGCCACAGAATCAATGGTTCTTAGAAATGGGATTGCCTGTGTTTTAGACTCTAGCCATGGCTCTAATCACCTCCAGTCTCAAGCTGTTATTTCAGGGAGTGGATGGTACAGAAAACTCATGACAAGCAATTTTGAAAAAGTTATTAAAGAAAGAATTCAGCTCATCACCCCAGCATCTGTGCGGGGAAGAAGCTGAAACGCGCACACCTGGCACAAGGGGGTCGGAGCGTTTCCAAGCCATTCGTTGCAATAAAAACTGCACAACTGAAGTACATGATCAGACATTGTGGGCTTACATGGGCAAATCTGCACTAGCTTGGAAGAAAGCTGTGAAGAAGTAAGGAGCAGCAAAGGGGATGACACTTTATCTGTTCTGCAAACTCAAGATAGTATGATATCACTTTTTAATAAAGCACTAACTGTGCAATTCCCAATTGTATGGCAATGGTTTAAAGCAAAACATAAAACTTCATCTCCCTGAAATACTTAGACCTTATAGTACTGTTTGTAACCAGGCAATTCCACCCATTGTGTGGAACTCTTGATTACTTCCTGCACTGAGCCAATTACCTGTCCTCACTTTTACCTCTCTGATCCAATTTTGCCTGTGGTCCTCTGTGTTGGCAGATATCTTAATTGGTTATCTTTAACAAACTGATGAACTCATAAAAAGTTCAGATGTCACAGATAACATGAGTCCCCAAGTAGCCAATCCTTTTCTGTGTGATTTTCCAAAAGTCAGGGTGGATTTATCGAATAAACTTAGAGACAGAAACTGAAGGATTGATTTCGTAATCATAAAGCACTTATGTATCTTTTAACATACTTTGAGATTAAACACATTAATTTCCAATGAACAATCCTTTCTCAGCACACCCCAGTGCTGCAGTTCAGCCCTGCCCAGCTATGAAAGGAATCTTTGCAGTGGGAGGCTTTACAGGCTCTGTCAAAATCAATATCAGCAGCTACTCTCCTGGGAAATCAGTAATGTCACAGGCAAAGGGTTTGCCAAGGCTTTGAGTATGTTCCAATTAATTTACTATTCCATGTTTGCTGTAGACCTGAGGTAGGAGAGAAAGTTGAAGGTAAGCAGTTAAATGTGAGACAAGGAAACCCTGCTAAGACCGTGATCGCTGCAACATGTGCTTTCAAGGCTGAAATGTTTATTCATGTTTTGAACCAAAGTAAATTTGAACTACGGCTGAGGTACAATGGTTTACCTACAGATGATTTAAAAGTTAACAAACAGATAAAGACTTCAGCCTATGGTTGCCAAATCCAGGTCTGTGTTATTTCTTAGCCACATTGAGCTAATCTGGCTGTCCAAAGACTTCAGCTACGGCAGGCTTGCTTCCTAAAATGCTCTTTCATTTCTAGCACCAAGGCGGCTTCACCTACGGCAGCCAGGGCTGCCACGGTGATGATGTAAACAAGGAACTACTTGCCACAAGTTTTCAACAGTGTCTTTCTGATTCGGCCTCGAAAAGGGCTAGATGTAAAAGGTTTGAACTCCAAAAGGTGAACGGGGACCTGACCAACTTGCTGTGCAACTACTGAAATAAGGATGAGTCGTAACAATAAAATACAAGAGTATTTAGTTAGATAAATCCTTGGCTGCAATCACTTTAGTTACAGGCAAAGAAAGCTAAAGGCATGTGGGATGCCTTTTCTGCAGAAAAGCTTAAAATAGAAAAGGAAATCAATACTCATTTACAGTATCTGGCAGTCACTGAACCAAAACATACATGTACACCTACAGCAGAGCAGAAATAACAACATTTATTTAAACCACAAGCTGTTATTCTGCTGCAGGAACGCTGTGTTTTATGTGGAGTGCTTCACCAGAAATCACCTATTTCTGACCATTTTTAAAAAGCCTCAGCAATATCAAGAGCAAATACTTTCAATACCAGAATTATTAACCCCGCCATTGCCAGACCAGCTTCAACTCCTCTGATTGCCAGCAAAGAAAGAGTCAGAGCTGATGTCTGAGCTAGCAGCAGGGAAGATGTTTTGTCTTGCCTCCTGAGTTTCTCTTCTGCCAACTTACAAGGCACCATTTGTTGGATCACATGTGAGCGGTGCATCTGCCACAGCCTGCAGTGGGAACGGGAAGAGCTTCATCAGCCATACGGCTACAGGGTTGCGCATGGCATCGGAGACACCGAGGTCTCAGATGAGGGTTGAACCATTGCACGTCCTGTGTGGGACACAGGGAAGAAGAGAGACCTCAGTTCTGTAGCTGTGAGATGGGGACAGGGCTCAGGAGCGCTGAGGCACCCATGCCCGGTGTGGGCGTACGGGGCTGCAGAGAGGTTTGCTGACTGCCTGCAGAGCTGCGCAGCCGACTGAGCAAGGGCATGCCTGAAAAATGTTCTGGGCTTAGCTACATGTAAACAAGCCTTGATGCTACTTTTAGCTGTGCTGAGCGATCTGACCGTCTCTCCTTAAGCATCAGGAGAACACGCACAGCAGGAAGCAAACCTTTGATGGTCAGAACCCTTACATGATGCTTCAAAAGAGCAATGTACACCCATGTATAAGAATGAGACAGTGTTTCCACCAACCATCTAAAATGAGGGGGTTTAGAGGAAGGAGTAGTGTTTAAATATTTGGGCAATGGTGATTTGTTAAAGTGAAATGAAATATAAACAAAGTGAATCTGCTGACTGATTTTTTTTTCATCCCCCAGCACTGAGAAATGTGACCAGTAAACAAACAGCATAAATAATAACAACAGCTGGCTTTTGTACAACACTCCCCATTCACAAAAACCAAACTGCTTTACAAAGGGTGCAACTAGGCTTGCTGTAGAGTCCCATAACACAGAGATAAATGGGGCCTCAAGAGGTCCTCTGATCCGGTACCCTGTTCTGAGCAAGCATCAACCCTTCCTCCACCTGCCACGCAGACTGAAGCACGAGAGGTAAAAAGCCTTACCCATGGCAACACAGCATGCCAGAGGCAAGGATGGACCCACAGTGTGAGGAAAAACCTGACCCTACAGCAATTGGCAGGAGTTTAACAGCAGCGTCAAAATGCCACCACGGGTTCCCTGAGCTTCCGCCCTGTGCTGTATGCACGGGGCCACAGCAAACCTGGAAAGAAAAGGTCAATTTTTAAAAAGCTTTCTATCCTAATGAACTTGCGGGCAGCTAATAATGCCAGAGAGATGATCACTGCATTTTTAGGATAACCTGGGTTGAGATGCTTGGTGCTTCTTGCCAAAATCATTTGCAGAGGGACAAGAGAATGACTGAACACTGATCACTTGAATATCCTTTTCATAAAACGAGATTATGAATGCTGGTCAGAATATAGTTTTTAATACTCCAAATATTGTAGACTAGCTCTCATACAAAATTGAAAAAATGAAGAAAAAGCTTAAGCATTAAGTCAGCTAGATGTTATCTCTGCAGCAATTTAATTAGTTACTGCTTCCTCATCACTTCTCATGCCTTTAGCCCAGCAAATTAAGCCACTGCAGATTTCTAGAATTTGACAGTTGACTTTGAAACCTCACTGAGATAGTTTTGAAAAACAAAAGTAAAAAATATGTTGAAAAATGATAAAAATAAGCTCATCTTGCCAGCTGGTGAACTAGCTAACCTGCTGACACCTACAGCAAATTAAACCAACTTTCTGTTCTAAAAAAAGGCCAAAGATTTAAGTTTTATTCCCACACTCTGCAAGCTTCAAGCTTGATGAAGGAGGAAAGAAAACACACAGAGCAAGCCCTTTCTATCATAGGGCTATCAAATGGCTGATCAGTAATCTTTCTAGCCTCCCAAATCTGTAGTAGTTTGTACATTTTCTCCTTACCCATCCATACACAATACTGGAGCAAACGATTACTATGCTATTACTGCTTAATGTTTGGCTCTAGCCTAGCTGTCAATATTTTAGTTCCTTTTTTTTTTTCTTCCTTTCTTTTCTTTCTTTTAACGGATTGCTGCTGAGACAATTTACTTGTAGCTGAACAGCAGGGAACAACTAATGCATCATCACTTCGTTGATTTTTTTTTTAATCTCTCTTCAAACATCAAGCACTCTTCAATCACCAAAACCTCAAGGAATAAATTACTTTCTCTGGCAACTTTCATCTAGGGACTCCAGACCCAATTTATATCACTTGTCTGGATGATTACACCCAATTTTAGATGAGGAAACAAAAGCACAGAGAAATTAAGGGTCCGATTCTGTAAATCACTGGTCATTGTGTCACTGTCAATGACCATCTTGACCATGTGTTTTGCCTGTTCTCTGTTCCTCATCGACATCTTTATTTTGTTTTCTGACATTAAATTTTCTAGGTCTCACAAGCTGCCTTTGCCATTCGTTAGTATGGGAGGATTCAGAGGCTCCCATCATCAAGTAAGTGCCCGCCAAACAGAAATGAAGATAGCTCCTGGCTGGAGAGCAAGCGTCTGTTGCACTAAGGGGAGTCTCTCATTCCAGTGGAAGTACTCATGAAGTTTGGTGTTACTCAAGGTCTTGGGACCCTCAAAACAGCTACATGGCTGCTACTGCAAAAATAAAGAATCCCTTCAGCCACAAGCATACTGCATCTGTCTAGGAGAAACAAACACATGCCCAAGCGGAGCACACTCCCAAGACCCATCCCCTGTCCTGCCCCGAGCTGATGTGGACAGCCCATAGCAGTGGGCTAGGGGCCGGCAAATGTGCCTGGAGTGCTGTGGCCACCAGGACTGCTTCCACTTGCTGCTCCCTGCCTTCTCCTAAGACCACATCTGGGTACCACTGTCTGGACAGTGAGTTGGGTCAGCTTTGAGACACTTTTCTGACACCACCACTCAGTAACTCCTCCAGGTCTGGTTGCTCTAGAAGATGTTTGTGGTCAGGACTAGCCCAACGTTGGTATTTGGGATTGTTGTACCAGTATTTCTCTTTCATTTAACATGAGTGAGATCTATTGGTCTTCAAGAAGAAACTGCAGGAGAGATATAGTTTTAAAGATGTTGAAAAACTTCATTCTGGTGCTGCTTATTTCCCTCCTATAGGATAGAAAGCCACACCGATACAGTGCAAGAACATCTGTACTGGCAGAGTCAGGACAGAGATGTATGCATATAGTTAAGGACACACTGGGGTGTGATGAGGTAAGGGACCTGCTTAAGCATATCTTATGGAATCTCATGGGCAGGAAGCAATATTATCTCCATGGATACTTAGGAGAATCAGCCATTTGCTATCAGGGTTGTGTCACATCTCTTGGATAAGGGACAATAGAAAGTTGTTAAACACTGATGGCTTCCATTCAAGTGGAAGCACATGAGGACAACGGCGTGCCTGAACCTAGGGAAGGCAGCTCAGCCAAATATGTCTGCAGGGACAGGTCTTAGAACAATGCAATTTCCCTAGAAGAACAAAGAGATCAGATGTTCGCCCTGGCTCTGAAAAGCACAAAGCCACAGCAGCTTGAAGGGAACTCACAAGGAAACAAAGGCCAACCCCTCTGCAACAGGCATCTAGAAGAAATACCTTCTTCTAGCCAGTACAACCATACCAGCCAACTCTTGTTGTAGAAGTATTCATGGTGATCTAGAAGAGCTGCTGGGTGTTCCCAAGGGATGTTCAAGAGTGCTGAAGAAATTAAGGCAAGGCACTGTGTGCAGCTGGTTTTATTATTTTGTCTAAACCTACACATGCGTTGTGCTAGTCAAGTAAAGTGCTCTTACATGTGAAACCCTGATAAAGTTGATGAGTTTGTCTGCTTCAACTATTGCATTGCTGTCAACAAACAACCAGTTTAGAGTGCTCCCAGTTTGATGAACTAAAGAAAACTTCTGCACCAGAGCCTGAGAGGAGAATCACTGCAGGTTCTGCTCAGGATAAAGCGACCCAGAGGGATAGGCAGGGCTCTAACTGCTGACTGACCAGCTAGGGGATCTATCAGGGTCATGGTACAAAGCCAGTACTGATCATCACGCTTGTAATCCCATTAAAAGGAAATGAACTATTTTGCATGAGAGTAGCAAAGTTTGCTTAGCCTCCAGTCTCTGGCAGAATCATGAGCAGAAACTGAGCTTTACAACACAATCTCAAGACCACTTTTCTTCTTTTCTCCTCTTTCTGTCTCTGCCTCTAACATTCCCCATGTTGGACAGCACCGTTGCCAAGAGTTCATTAGGTGGCACGCTGAGAACCGTCGGTTTTACTTCCTTTGCTGCTATCTCAGGACAAGGATGAAATTTCATTACTTTGAGATTCATAACAGGGAACCCCTAAAGTCCCCTTGTTCCCACACACCAGTATCACAAAGCTGTACACTTGTGCTCAGAAGCTGATCCTACCAGGGCAATGAGCAAAAGGGACAGTTTAATTACAATTGTTATTCCCTTTGTTATTTGCCTTTTTCCTTGGGTTCTGTGGAATAAAAGCAGATTTGCTTCTGTTGAACACTCCTGTGGGGACTGAAAATAATTATCCTACCAAAAAAGCCTGTTGGAAATATCTACAGCAAGAACCAAAGCTGCTCTTCTGCCTGTCAGTCCCTCTTACATGAAGTTGGTTTGCTAATTTGCCCATCCTCTGGAAATGCATATGAAATCATAAAAGGATGCCCCCATTCACAGTGAATAAGACAGTCACATGGAGCAAAGAGAACAAAGGCATTAGAAGAACACATACTTGGCTGATGAATAGAAGGCCGACTTTAGAAACTCAGGCAATAGCAATACAGCAAGTAAAGCCTGGAACATTGATTCGACAATGATAATTGTTATTTCCCCTGTGCACTGTGTATGATGTGATCAGACACAGAGGGAGCTGAATTCATCCTACTACAAAGTCTGCTGACATAAGTCACTTTGCGCGATACAAATTTGGCCCTTGTGTCTAAGTTTGAAGTCGACCTCATTAGTACAAACGAAAGCGTTCCTCCAGAGTGACACTGAATTAGAAATTCCTTTAAGTATTTCTAGAGATTAACACCACACTGTATAATTAAAGATGTTATAATTAGTGACTTGAATGCCTTTGCTTTGACTTCATTTTGGTTTATTTATTTATTTATTCCTTTTGGAAGGGTCTGAAAGTCAAATTCAGCTTTGTCATCTGCTCATGCTGGGAGCTGTGCTGTTCTTTTGGAAACGCCATGGAAATGCTGGTAATGAGGTGCCAAAATCAGCAAGCAATATCCACAATTTAAGGGTCAGTTCAAATACAAAGGCAGCTTGTATTTCTGCACCACAGGCACTTCTGCAAACTCCTTGGGGAAGAGAGAAATATATTTTCTCCTTATTGGCTTGGCCTTTCATTGCTAACAAGTCAGAATGAATGACAGGCATTTCTCAAAGAGTAAAATAAATTTTAAAAGTAAACAGAAAAGCGGGTGCTTTTTGTTTGTTTAATTTTGTATTTTTAATCACACTCTTACAAAGACACTGTTTACTCAGACAATTGCAACTCTGCTCACTTAAACCATGGTCACGATGTCCAAAGTTGAGCCAACCTATTTTAGTGTACAGTAACAATCAAGCAGGCACAGAGCTTTGACCCATACCTGTCACAGCTTCAGGCAGCCTTCTGCGGCAGACCACTGCAGTTGCCGGCAATCATCTGAGCACACCTAGAGACCACTACGTGGAGACACACACAAGCATCATGCTAACCAGGCAGATAATGATTTCTGTTTTGCTTATGAGGAAGTTCAGATACACTGATGTCTGGAACCCACGTTTTTAAAGGTATCCTCTAACTACAGGTGTCTCAAGCTTCAAGTGTCCAGCCTAGAGAGGCTGACCTACAGCAGGAGAGTAGAGCATCTCTACCTGAAGTCAATGGTGGCTATAGGCTGTCAGCACCTTTGAAAAAACTACGCTGGGTCAATAAATCTCACAGGGTTTACCTGAGGTCAAGCAGAGGGGCTGAAAGCACCCCGGAACAAAATGTTTGTGCTTATCTAGGCAGTGACAGGAACAGCTGAGGCATCCTGAAAAGGCTATGGGCATACAGAACAGAGAGGAAAAGGTCATCTCTGAACTTCTCCAGGCCCTTTAGGGGCCTCAGAGGAAATGTCTTGACTTCTCCCAACTTTCCTTCCCCTTCATCCCACCTCTAATCTTAGCAGCTTTGTGTGAGAGCTGGGAACAGAGCATGGTTTCTTAATTTCTCACCTCCTATTACCTCATATTTTGACTCGGACCACTCAGGGTGGTGGCAGAGATTTTAACCTCACATGGAACTGTTGTTTTTGTTTACACAAAGACTACTTTCCCACTAAGCAGGATTTTCTCAGCTACTGGGACACACTATAGGTAGGAGATCAATCTGGTTTGGTACCAACGATTTGGTTCCTCCAAACACTATATGGTCCTGAAAATGCTCTGCCTTGCCCGGATCTTAAGATTTGCACTCACTATGTTCCACAAATCCTTTGCTGTTGGCCCAATACATGAAAACGACACCAGAAGATCCTGCTTTTTCCTCCCTGCTGCATTTAGCAAGACCCCTTAATTACATTTTAAGATGAAACTGGCTCAACGAGTTGGACAGCTTGCAGGGCTGCTGGCAGAGAAGTCATACCTGCATTGCTGCCAGCAGACAGCAATAGAAGATGACGCCCAGTCTCCAACTCTGCTGTTGGGAGCGACTTCCCACCCAAAAAACAAGTGGAAAACAGTCTCCCTCCTTCCTTAGTCCTATTACTACCTACTCTATCTACCCCATCTAATCGTTATGACATCTGAGTGCCTTTGTGTGTCAGCTTCCTGTGAAGTAATCACCTAAATCCCCCTTCCAAACAAAGTGGACCCTGCTGAGGAACTCACAATAGGTGCCTTTCACTCGCAGGACAACCTTGGCCTCGGTGCCACTTATCACAAAGCTTCCATATGTGCACCAGTATGGGCTGATCAGTCAGACCAACACCACACAGCATCAGAGCCTGGATATTTGTGAGCACAAAGCAAAAGGGCCTTATAAAATTTCCCCATCTTCCAGACAAATCTTTTTTTTTAAAAATATGCTACAGCACATTAGTTGGCCACAGCCTTTATCCACCCTTGCAGGTCTGTCTGAGCAGATGAAAGAGAAGCACCAGCTCTGAGGGGCGATGCCTGTCGGTCGGCCCCACTCTCAGAGACTGCCTAGCCATTGTTTGCTCTTCAACCCCAGGCTAGGGGTACTTACTAATTTTTCCTTTGGCAGATATCCCATTTTTTCCCCCTCCCTGGGGGAGGGATCAAGGATGATAAGTTCTATTCTAATAGAAGACAAGTCAATGCTAACCTGTGGGCATCTGCAGTGAAGAGGTATTTCTATAGCCCTAGCTGGGATTAGATGCATAACGGATCAATGAAGGATCCCACCATTTGACTGTTATAGCATCATTCATTAGCATTAAGATTTGAACTGGAATCAACAATTGAGTTAGAAGATTGCAAGAACTGGCTTCAGTATTTGCGATAGAATAAATCGTAACAGGCCTGTAAAAGTCCCCTGAGGTGTCTCTCTTTCTCTCCCTATACATATATATACATCACTTGTGCTGAACATTGAAAATTAGATGAAAGTTGTTGAGCTTCTGCATATGAAGCAGAAAAAGCTGAGGTACTTATGAAAAGTGTGTGGGGGGGGGGAAATGTAATTTTGGTTTGCCTATCAAAGCACTTCAAGAGCATTCTTGACTGTGGGATCCAGGCACTAACTTGTTAGTCAGTCACTTACCGTCTCTCTCATACATAACAATGCAAAAAGAGCTAATAATAAACAGTACGCCCCCTCCTTACACACAAACACGCAAACGCAAACACACACGCACGCACTTAGGAACGACTTGTAAATGAGCAACACTGATCCCATCCACTTTTGTTGTCACAAAACTAGGGCAAGCTCACTCTCAATTAACTGCTTGGTGCACAGAGCCCTAAAAAAAAAATTTAACTAACCAGAGGACTTGGACACCAAGTTTTAACTCTCAGCTCTTTATCATCCTTTTATTTCTGGATCAAAGACCCATCCACTCACTACTAATTTGCTAAGAAACTAAACATGAAAAAAGAAAGCAATTCCACAACTGGTGAAGAACCTTGTGGGCAGTTAATGATTAATTAGCATTATAATACCAGACAGCCTGGTTTCACAGTAGTAGCTTGTTTTGATAGCATTTTTTTTTCTGTAGAGGAAATCTTCAGGTTGGCAGAAAGACTACGTAAAGTATCAGTGACAAAAACTTTCCTCCTTGTTTCTGAAACGCAGTGAGTAAAAGTAACTATAAAATGCTCTGTGGACCAGGTGATCTTACACCAGGACCCACGTCCTACAGCCCAGCCAGTGCAACGGAGCTACAGTGGGGTGGCTGCGCTGTCCTCCCCTCTGGGGACAGAGTACTTCGGCGCTTGCCCACCTCCCAGCTCCATCACCCCTTAGCCTGGCAGGCATAAAACCCAAGGCCAGCTAACCCGGACCCATACCCACCTCCCAGCACCCCTGCAGACCGATGTGGACACAGATGATGTCTAAGCTGTTGGGTGGTCAGGGAAAAAGTTTAACTCCTGACTACAGCTTGAACAACTTTTTCCTGTGACTGCTTTCTAGCTGTGTAAAATCAACATAGCTTTTCCTGTTGGCTTGTAGAAAAAGAAAACAATAAAACAATATCCAGATTTTATGAAATAGCTACCTACATAACTAGTGGTAGCGTAAATACATGACAAGCCAGCAGATACTGGGAGGAAGAAGAAAGATTGTAACTATGGGTGGGACAGAGATAGCTTTCTACAGCAGATTATAATCAGCACACAATCAGCATAGAAAGCTATTACAGTAAAGACATTATTTAAATTATGACAAAAACATTATAGAAATTTCTCTGTCTGGTTCCTTGTCTGTGTTTATTACTGAGGCCAGTTTTGAAATCACAGTTGCCAGTGAAAGAGCTCCCTAAATCATTTACGAAGTATAAATAATTAAAAAAACCCCAAACAACAGTCAAAAAGCAATGCAGTCAATCCATATTCTGCCTGTTGCCCTGAGATTTCAGCTACTGCTGTTGAACGTGAAGTCAGATGCCGATATTTAATTTGTTGACACTAAGAAAATTAGAAGGAGTACACATCCCTAAGCCTTCACCCCACCCCTCCCTGACTGCCTGTGCTATTAGTTTGAAGATAGTTGTTTATTGCTGATAGGCATCGGCCACCTGCATGTGCCACCTGGTAGCAGACTGAACTGCCAACCAAGCCAGCTGTGCACCGAATGACAGTAACTCCACGTTTTACATCTGTGAGGCCGACTTGAGTGAGTAAAGGTTTGGAGCATGCAGTCTTTACAGTAGGGGCTCTCTCAGATGAGAGACATATCTCTTTGTGGCTCTGTAAAGCACGCAGCCCTGTAACACCAGTCAAGCTATAAATAATAATTACACGAATAAAGTCTTATTTACTGATAGTAAAAAAGGACATTTACTTGAAAGCGCTCACCTGGGAGCTGCTGCTGGCTTCCAATACCTGCAGAAGAGATGCTGCCCATCAGCATTGATGATATGGGGCAGGTCCTTGTATGGGACGTTTTGAGGACTCCGCTTTGGCGAACCCTCCTCTGGCATTCTGGAAGAATGACCTGCAAGGTGTTGGGAGAAACAAGACATACTTTAAAACAGGTGGAGGCAAGATAGAGGCTGATGGGCTGGGTAGCCAGGCATTCAAGAAAGTCAGTCAGTAAAGCAAGCACCACTGATGGGAGTCTCCCTGCAAAACACCAGCCAAAGAGCCCCCCCCCAAATCTTTACAGCTTTAAAACAGAAACGTAGCATTTTCTATTCAGAAAAGGCTCGCATTTTGGCGGAGGGCATTGGAGAGGGGACAGGGGGGAAGATCAATCCACCATCACTACTTCATTACAGCTTTCTCTCCCCCTCTTCTCCCATCTGTGTTTATTTTGCATCATTTTGCGCAACGGATCCTAAAAAGAATATTTTAGCTGCAATCAAGTGCAGATTGTGCAGCAACCGCTACAGATATGAAAAGACAGCTGCATGAAAGATTTATCTCTGCCTTAACATCTCCAAAGAACAGCGGAGGGGACGCAGCAGAGGTATCTGCCACCGTGTCATCATTATCTTCTCTGACATCTCAGCCAGGGAGGGGAACGAAACGTTTCCAGGGGAATTCGCCACAAACCTGTTTTCATCCTGTGCAAGGCTTTGCATTCTAGTGAGGAGCCGGCATCTCAAGTCCAGTGCAAGCGGATGAGGCTTTTCGCATCCCGCGGCGGAGACGCATCCGCGCCCCGCCAACCGCGCAGCCCCCACGGCCCCCGGCGGGTCCCCGGTGGGTGCCCGGCGGGTCCCTCCGGGCGGGCTGCGCCGCTCCCGCCGCCACTCCTCTTCCCGGCTCGCTCGCTCTTGGAGGAAAGTCGCTTGGGTAATTCACCACTTCTCGTTCATTTCATCACTTTTTGTTGGGGTTTTTTGTTGTTGTTGATCCCCCCCCCCTTCCCTCCTTCTCAAACAAATTGCGTGTGTGGGCTGAAGTAGCGGTGGTGGGAGGGGAGGGTGGGGGGAGAGGGAGGGCCGACGAGTGGGAAAGCTGCAGTCCACTTTCCAGAAGCTGCTGCACGCACATCAAAGGCACCTTGAGCGCACGCAGCTGGAGCAGCTCAGAAAGTTCCTGCCGCCGCAGGTTGTTTGCAACTTTCCTTCCTTCCTGGCACTTACTGTTCGGAGGCCGGGGGGGGAGACCTTGTTCTCAAAGCGATCCCCGCTGCGAAGCCATCTCGCGTGTAAGCGCAACTGCCCCGGCCCCTCGCCGCCAGGCGGGGAGCGGCAGGGCGGGGAGGAGGAGGAGGAGGAGGAGGAGGGATCTGAGCCCCGCCGCGATCGCAGGTCACAAGCCCCGCACACGCATCCTCTCGCCGCGGCGGGGCGGGCGGCCTCCCCGCGGCCCCCAGCGGAGCCGGAGCCGGTGCCGGTGCCGGAGCCGG
>Ga0065711_1026458_pt1 | contig 69661 bp, 39 predicted proteins | sample Hoacrofraction12_FD_59098 | JGI IMG/M metagenome (GOLD analysis project Ga0065711, IMG submission 59098) | Hoatzin crop microbial communities from Cojedes, Venezuela - Epithelial fraction 12 v2 (version 2) | ecosystem: Host-associated > Birds > Digestive system > Esophagus > Crop | place... | reverse complement strand
CTTCCCTTCCCTTCCCTTCCCTTCCCTTCCCTTCCCTTCCCTTCCCTTCCCTTCCAATAGACTTCCATCTCATATCTTATTTCAGCTTACAATCCTTCCTATTTGGGCTCACTGATTAGCAGTATTTTTTCAGTAGAAATACAAGCTCTTTTTGCTAATCATAAAAGGCAGCAAGTTTATTAAGTGCAAAGCAGAATGTGTTCGTGGGCTGCTAAATAATAAACTCCCTTTAAAGGCAAAACATACTGTATATTTCATCTTGATAGCAGAGGTCACGGGATGTTCTACAGCAGGAGGGTTTGGTAGGTGGTGTTCATCTGCGTTCTCACCTTTGTTTGTATTTCAAGATGGACTGGATTAAAACCTGCACACATTTCAGGTGTGTTCTTTAGGAATGGCTTCCAGCCCAGAACAGAGGATTTCCACAAAAATTGCAAGCTCAGAGAGTCTCCATGTGGGCACAACTCTTAGGTGGTCTCAAAGCCCTCCCCTGATATGAAGTCAGTCTGGACACTTGCTAGTGGATTCGCTTGGTGGCTGGAATATTTTCCCCAAAGACACGCTTCACATGAATTTTTGCTGAATATCAGTGTAATGAAATTCAGTTCTGAAATGACAGATGCACCGAAATGAATAAGGACAGTATAAATGTGATTATGAAGAGTAACAAGAACATGAAAAGATACCGGGTGATCTCTTTTTTCGGTCAGAACATCTCCAGTGAGGACTGTGGGCACTTGAACTGAACTGCTTACAAAGAACTACTGCAGATAGTACTTAGTGCATAGTTCCTAACTAAGGCCTATTGGGGAAACAAACACTACGCTTTTGCCCTGCACACAAACCTAGACAGAAGGAGAATTTGTCAGATTCACCCTGAATTATTCCTTGAGCTCAGGGCTCCACTTTCACACCTGTCCAGTCCGCAACAAAACTCCTCCTGGTTTCAATGCTGAAACATCAGGTCCATACTCTGGATGGTCTGTGGGCACCATTTCATTTAGCATCTGAGGACTTACTGCCAAGGTAGACTTTTCCATCCAGCTGCTGAGCAGCTTCAGGAAGGCTAAAGTGTACTTTTGCCGGGCCTGAGAGAATATGGTCATTTGGCTGCTGTCATTTGACAAAAGTGTTTCTTGTCAGCTGGTGTTGGCATGGGTGCAATTCTGCATGAGGCTGCAAAGGCTTACAACATTGCTAGCTGCAAGTTTCATTCCTCCAGCCAACTTTCCATGTCACCTAGCATTAAAAATCCTGAAGGAAAGATCTTAGATAGAAACCACTCTGTCTTATCCTTTCTTCTGCAGTAAGCTTGGGCCCAGAACCCTAGGACAAGCCTGAAACAAACTTTTCTGAAGAATACCTTCTAAAATTTATCTTCCAAACTACTACAAATTTGTCTGTAATAGCGTGTAGCACTTAAATATGAGGAGGGTTCATCTTCAGCATAATGTACACACATTATCTAGTGAATTTAACCAATTAAGTTGCATGAAAACATTACAAATTGCAAACTTATTAGCAAAGACTATTATAATTATATTTGAGACAGATGTTCAATTTAACTATTAATAGAACCCTTAGTTTTTTTTTACTCTCCTGAAATGGGAAAAAAAACCACCCTAAAACCTCTTCTGTATCCCACAATGTTAGTAAGTCAGGAAGATTTAGCAAACAAGTTGAAACATAGGCAAAATGCTTAAGTTCTTCTGTAAATTCCAGCCTATTAGCTACTGCTTAGGGATTAACATACAAAAGCAATCTCTCCTTTGATTCATTTTCCTTAAATTATACTGACTGGTTTTATGGAACATTTTAATAAGAGTGATATTATCAGTTTCCCTCTCTGCCTTTCTTAATGAAGTAAACAAACCCAAAGACCAACCCAAGCTGTGCAAAGGCTTTTGAGAACAACATTTTACAGGTTACCTGACAGCCAGGGTAACTTGAACTGCCAGGATTCCTTTTGCTTAGAAAATCTGGAGTAAATGCATCACAAGGTTGTTCATTTAATGTGGGTGACTTCTGGTCTTAAAAGTAAATCCAACCCCAAAATGGTATTCATGATTCATAGCCCACAGACATCCGTACCAACAGTAAGGCAAAGCTGAGCAAAAATACATTTGCAAATTCTCTCCTTACCTCTAATTCATATAATTTAACAAATGTTTACTATAGTTTTAACGGATCTAGTAAATCATGCCAAAAGATGCCTATGGAACTAATTTTCTAAAGCAATTAGAAATGACTATGTCATTTAGTATTTTGTTGTATCGGTACTCAAAACAGCATCTCCAAATTGCCAAGGAGATGTGGAGCAAATCATTGCCAAAGGCATGGGAGATGTCCACAGTGGAATCAACCTCTTGCTTGGGGGTCAGGGTGCCTGCTGGTCACAAGGATGCTACACCCCAGCAGCGCTCGCTCGCTTCGGTATCTCTGAGCAATACTGATGGATTTCACACACGGCTGTGGCAACATGCACTTTCTCTGAATGTTTGGAATTGCACCGTACTGTCAAAGAACTTCTCTAGAGAACAGACTGTCATCAGGCACTTAAGCTGGGCAGTCAGGGTGTCCATCATGAAGGCCTGAGTGTAAGCAGTGGACCCCTCTTATCTTGTTGACTAGAGGAAGAGTGTGCTATCCTTTCTCAGGTTGCAAGTGTGGGCAGCTGGTAAGGAGAGGCAGAGCACCACAGTGTGTATTGAGGCAGTCTCAGCCATTTCACGGGCAGGGCCTGTTTCTAGTCCCACTTTCACTCCCTGTTAAGTCAGCCTGAACTTTGAGAGTTTGAGGTCTGGGTTTTCAGGGTTTCTTTCTTACTGTTTCAGCTTTTCAATTAAAGAGAAGATGGGACAGCAGTATCCAGCTGGATGCAAAAGGAGAGCTGTCGTTCTGTATATGTCACTGGTTTTGTCTTTAATTTGGTTATGTGATGTCAGAAGCAGCCCAGTTTTGACCTCTGCTTAGGCTCAGTGCATAATTGCGTTGTCTCTGCTGACTGCACTGACTGTCACCATCCCAGGAAATTGTTTAAGTGGCTGGAATCCAACCTCCCAGGACCTCCAGAGACTTTCCTGATCTGTCACTGTTCTACACACTGAACGGACCAAAGCTTGCCTACAGCTAAGAGCCCTACTGATACCTTATATCCTAAATACCTCTGGAAAAGGCTGGGCATACCCCTGGGAGCAGGCTTGTACCCTCCACTCAGCACATCAGCTCTTTTGAGGCACTGGTGCCGTGGTCTTGCAACCTGCTGGATTCTGCCTGCTGGTGAGAGGTGTTTTGCAGAGCTACGGGAGAGGATGGCAGACAAAAATCGCACTGCCTCTCTGTTTTCCCTCTGAAACAGAAACTACTTTGCCAGTCTTTGGTAAAGTGTTTCCACTACACAGCTGCTGTTTAGAGGGTGAAGACTGGCCCTCTAAGGTTCCCAGAGAGCAGAAAAAGATTGGTAGGTGTGATGGGAGAGGGAGGAACTCTGCTCCAGATGCCTGCTTGACCTCATTCTCAGATGTTGCACTTCAAACAGATAAGTAGTATTTAGCTATCTTCAACATCATTTGGATAGAGAGAATGCCCACCAGCTGGGCTGCCGCAGCAGCAGGTCTGCAGCATGCTGCTTGGAGAAGGTGAGAAGGATCACACTTCCCCAGCCACCTTTGCTCCTGTGGTGCAAAGTTCCACTGAGATGCAACTAAGCAAGAAGCTGAAATTCTTTAGGGATAGGGCATGATTCAGATACAGGCAAGGAAAGCAACATGCCTGCTGATTGTGCCTGCAGATGTTTACCAAACTGGCCTCTTCATAAGGGAAAACTAGCAGCCATTGATGTAAATTCATTGCCTTCCCTGCTTCTTTGCTCTGCTAGAGATCACTGCAGGTGATTTTCTTTTTAAACAAATACGTTATTTGAGTGAAAGCCGTGATGGATCAGAGCCAGAGTGTTTTCTACTCCCACTTCACACATGGTGTTAAAGATGCTTGCACTGATTGATGTCAGCAAAATTGTGCTTAGTTGTTTCTTGCACAGGTGTTAAAGCTGCGGTTAACTCATGCTATTCTGTGGAACTAAAGCAAGCTGCTATACCCAGCATCCATGTTATTGTTGTATCTATCAGCAGAAAAGCAATGGGATATGTCCTCAAACCAGCCTTTATTCTAGACAACAGTACCACAAAGAGATGGCTGCACAGCCAGGGTCCACTGTTTATGAGGCATTATTTGATTCTTTAAATTTGATTTCTTCTATTTCAAGCAGAAATCCGTGAACCAGAAATCAAAGAAAATTTTATTTCAGAAGCACCTGAACACAATGTATTTGAATCAAAATATTTCCCTCATTTGGCAACTGCTCCAGGGGACCATAATCTTCTTCTTGCCAGCAGCACGGTCTGCAGAGCAGCGTATGACTCTAGAGTCTGGAGCAGAGTGTGGTCAGGTTCTACGCTTTCAATTCATTAATTCAGTACCCAGGAACCCAGAGCACAGAATCACAGAATGTTCAGGGTTGGAAGGGACCTCTGTGGAACAGTATTCAAGAAATTAAAATCTCAAAGTAACTGGACAAGATTGAAATGCCAGGCTCTCTTACATTTCTGCATTTCTTGTTGTAGGCTTACTGTACACCGCATTTTAAATTACTTAGATCAGAATAGGATATGCATGCCATAAACTGGGAACTTTTATGCAGTTTTAGATATATCAGGCATAGGTTTTTATTTCCAATGAGATTTATAAAACAAACCAGTTCCCTCCAAACACAGCACAGTAGTGTTCACTCCTCTCCATTGAAGAATCCCAACTCATGCCCAGCCAGGCTGACTTTGATTTTAAAGGTCATTGTGAAGAATGATTTCATTTTGGTTTTCCTTTGCAAAAGGAAAACTTTTGCCTAGGCTGCAGGTGTGTGATGAAAATATTTCCAAGGTAAATCTTACTACTTATGGTCATTGTATTCCCACTGCAAATTATTTACCTTTGTGTATTGTACAAAGCGATAGAAAAACATTGGGAGGGATCACAACGTTGTACCTCTAACGCCTCTCTTCCTGGTGACATGCTCAGATCTTTTCCAGGCCCTTCCATACAGTTTAGACAAGTCCTTCCGGCAACTCACCACTGATTTACAATAAGCACGATAGATTGAGTAAACTAATAGCTGGCTTGGATTATGACTTACAGGCTTTCCTATTTTAATTTAGATTCATACAATATACAGTGTAACAACCACATGATTACGCAGATTCTTTCTTAGAAATTGCCCAACAGGGATGGATGATCCCCGTTCAAATTATCCCTTGAAAATTATAAATATATGAGCAGGACTGCAGTTTCAGCTTCTTTCTATTTTTTTTTCACAGCTGAGGAATATGTCTGTAAGCCTCAGGATACATTCCTGTCTCCCTGGACTTACCTTTTCTTGGGTTAAGAATTTGGCAACAGAGCCAAGTTGAGTTTACACTGCACAATAAAACTCAGAGATAGAAGAGTACTGATCTCTGTTGATGTCAAGAAAAGTCCTGCAAATGCCATAGGACCGAGTTCTGAATAATTCTGGGGGTGTTCTTATAGTTTCAGAAATTTCAAGGCAAAATCATAGTCTTAAGGATAAGAATTTTACTGACTCCACACTGTAAAACTGCTGCATATTGTGTTCTTCCGATGATACTTGAATATATATATATTTTTCTTTCTCAGACTAGAATGTTAGTAAGCCAGCTAGCAAGCCTGCTTCAGATTGATTTAACCTAGAAAAATATCTTTCATACAATCAAGTTCTTTCATAGCTGATGGTCAGGAAGTATTTGTTCTTTTCATCTTCTGGTAGTTATACTTTTGGTTGCAGGCACAGATGAAGCAACACCCTTCCAGTAGAAAACCTGATGAGCCTGATATAGTCTAAGCATGGACTTGAATATCTAGTCCTGACTTACATGTATGTTGTCACCTGTGTATGCTTTCCCAGATGAGCTTGGCTTACAATTCTGACCTCTGTACTGGTGCAGGGTGCCCAGCCCAGCCACCTGGCACATCGAAGAACCAAATCTAAGCCATCAACACAGCATAGATATCCCCAAGAAACTAATCAATAATCTACAGGGGGATGGGGGTTCCCCACTTTTCTGTTCCTTGTATACAGTCTGCCATTTCAGTGATGTGTCCTTTTCTGCTGTTCATCACATGGTATCTAGTTTTGTCTTTACAATGGTTACCTGGTCGATGGTTTTCAATTGCTCTGAAAAGACTGAACACTTCTTTCTCTCTCCTGGGACACTTTTACCTATCCTTTATCTTTTCAAGCTGCCTCTTTGAGCTGAAATCCCTCCAGACAGTTCTTAAAAGGTCAGGTCTGCTTTATTAAAAAAAAAAAAAAAAAAGCAGAAGCAGTTATTTTTTACCCAGTTAATTCCCAACTGTCATTTAACACTTGTGGATTGCTTTTTTTTTTATTATTTTGTTTTTTCGTTCAGGCCTGTTCTGGCCATTTCTGTTACATTTCAGACAAGGGAATGGTGAAAATCTGGGGTCAGTTCTCAGGTTGCACCAAGAGCGGGTTGTGACCTGTGTGTTCATCTGGTGCAGATGGGGCTCACAGAATAAGCTCCCTTCACCTCTTCTGGGATTTCCAGGCCCTGGAAACATCTTACTAGTGGTCTACACAGGTGATCCAGAGACAAATTGCCTTCAGCTGCTCCTGCACCAGGCCAGCCACTTTGTTATCACTCTGTCACCAGGCCAGTATATAGCTGGTCCTTGGTCTTAAGACAAAGACAGCTTGTTCAGTTGCAGGCTAAAAAAGAATGATCAACAGACAGGTCTGGACTTTTTGGGGTGACTCTTGCTTTTTGTTTAGGCATATGAAATTCATTTCTTTAAGGTAAAAAAAACTTGGCAATTTTTATCCTCCTCTGCCCAGTCATAGAATGCTTTGGGTTGGAAGGGATCTTCAGAGGTCATCTAGCCCAACCCCCATCGTGGTGTTTTTCAGTGCCCAGGAGCTGTATTTCCCTACTGGTTTCCCAGGTGCTGGCAGGGATAGACTGCAGGAGGAGTTTGGGAATACTCCTTCATTCTTGCTACTTAATTTGAAGCTGACCCAGAGAGCAGCTTGTGCTTACTTTTGAGTATGGCTGTATTCAAGAATGCAACTCTGTTTGCAGATTAGGCAGATGATGGGCTTGTTTCCCCCTCTCCTCCTCTTCAGTCGAATACAAACTCTCAACATCTAATGTAATGCTCTCTGCTTACTCTTCTTTTCAACTGTGTAAGATTTCAAGGTAGGTATAAGTTTGTCTGAAATCCTATTGTGGCAACTTCCGGATTTGATGAGTACTACTGACGGAGATTGGGGCATCATAAAGGGAATCCCAGCCACACACTGAAGATATGAATTCTCAGTCATGCTAATGTTAATGTTTTCTCCTGCTGACGTCCTCTTACTTCTTCCCCCACTTGTACCTCAAACTTCCACTCTACAGCAGCTTCCTTTGTGCATGGTTAGTCACTGTTTCTTCCTGCCAAAATAAACCTACCGACATTGTTCTTGTTATCATGTCTGCAAGGGCCCTGCAATTCTCTCTGACTTGCTTTCTTTGAGCAGTTCATCCCTTTTCATTTCTTTCCTTTTGCTTTGCCATTAGAAAGTATCCATTATAGGGCTTGAGAGGCTGGGAGAGGTCAGGAAAAGCTGTATGTGCCCTTTCAGTCAACTGCTTACTAATAGCAGGTAAAATTTTTGCAAAGAGATGTGATCAGTATTAAGCCATTTCAGTGTAGCTTTAGAAATTGTGCAGCTTTTGTGAATTTTGCTTTGCAGTTTGGTAGTAAAGCAGAGCTATATCCAGCAAAACTGAGGTGACTGTAATGAAAACATTTCTTTCTGAGACTCCGAAATTTTACCAGTCATGTGGCTTTGAAAGGAGCTTATGATTATGAAAGTACTGTAGGGCCATGCTGCCTTACACAGTGCACAAAAAAAAAAATAGGCCCATAATTAACTTAGAGAATATTTCCTTTTAAATATTATGAAAATTGGTTCTTATTTCCCTGATGAGGAACAGCCTTGAGTGTTCAAGCTGAATGGCAAACAGTTGTTGAGATGTAAGTAGATAGAAAGGATGGACACTTCTAATAACACAACTACAGTAGTCTCAGTGCCAGACTCCAGAAAATAAATTGCATCCTAAGAAGATACAGATGGAATCTGTATTAACCTTTTTTAATTCAAACATCTTTTTTTCAAAGGGGCTGGTAGCTCTTGCAGAGAGACCTTCCAAACTTAGGGAATGTGCTCTGGAGGCGACCAAACCTTTTGTAAACTCACACACTGGAAGTCTCCTTACGGTAGAGGAAAGGTGGTCCAAGACACAATCTCAGCAGCTCATCTGAGACCACTGGAGATTTCTGGCTGTTACAAGCCACTTCGGGACGACTCAACGTAACAGCGGCTTTGCTTCGAAGGAAGTTTAGTGCGTGGATGTTCCTTCTGTCATGTCTTAGTGGGCCCATCAGAATACATAGCCAATGCAAATAATCAGGCTGCACGCAGGAAGAATTGCTGGTTCTAGTAATAATTTTGTCTGGTTACGTATTAGAAGACACATGTGAAAATAAAGCGAGGGCCACGTGTCAGGAATAAACCTTGCAACTTCATGAGCAGCATCTGCACCTTCCCACAGCAGCAAGTATAGATGTACCCACTGAACGCAGCTTGCGGGCAGGGGGGGAGGTAATTAAGGCAGCATCGGACCTTACCGCGTGGTTACGCACCAGAGGTGCCCGGGGGAGGGCGGTGCTCCCGACGCCCGGGCCGGAAAGGGAGCATCCCCCCCCGGGGCAGGGAGCAACCCCCGGGGCCGGAGTACCCCCCGGGGCAGGGAGCAACCCCCGGGCAGGCAGCATCCCCGGGGCAGGCAGCACCCCCCGGGCAGGCAGCACCCTCCGGGGCAGGGAGCACCCCCGGGGCCGGAGCACCCCTCGGGCAGGCAGCACCCCCCGGGGCAGGGAGCAACCCCCGGGCAGGCAGCATCCCCCGGGCAGGCAGCACCCCCCGGGACAGGGAGCAACCCCCGGGCAGGCAGCATCCCCGGGGCCGGAGTAACCCCCGGGGCAGGCAGCACCCCCCGGGCAGGCAGCACCCCCCGGGCAGGGAGCACCCCCGGGGCCGGAGCACCCCCGGAGCGCGGCCGTTGCGGCCGTTGCTGACGTGACACCGCCACCTGGTGACTCGCCGCGCGGAGCAGCCCCTCAGCCCGGCGTCACTGCTCGGACGAAGCATCCCCTCCGCTGTCGCGACGCTGCCGACAGCGAGCCCCCCGCGAGGTCCGGCATGCTCCGTCCACGCCACCTCCTGCCGATGCTGCTGAGGACAGCTTTCCGAGAACGATTAAAAACATTGGCTGTGGCCTAGAGGATGGTGGGCTCAGGCTGGAAACGGGCACTGAGTTCGCTATCCTGCCCCCCGCCCCAGCTTTAGCATCTTCTTCCTCCTTTGTTCAGCTTTGAAGATGGTCTCCTTCACGCTCCTTCTGCATCACCAAATCCAGTTTTTCCCCTAAAACCTATCTGGAAGAGGAGCTGGTGAGCTGACACGTATAAACCAATCAATCATTTAAGCGCTTGGTGAAGCAGAGCCGAATGTTGGGACGAAGGATTCCCTTACTTTCATCTATGTGGTGTTTTCATCTGTATGAAAAGGCATAAATAACATAAGCAATTAAGTGAAGAACTGCAGAAGTTATATAGTTCTGCTCATACGTTACAGATGATGCAAACCACACCAACAGACAGAGACAGAGCCCAAGTGAATTGCAAAAAGTCTGACTGCAAGACGCTCAATCTTTAGTCTGATTACTAAAAAGACTCAGAACATTTTTTGTTTGTTCAGAAATATGAAAAAAAATAAAAAACCAACCCGCCCCACACTTTAACATAGTGAAATACAGAAATGAGTCAAACTTTGGGATATCTGTATGAACCACTAGAACCAGCAAACACTCTTGAGGTCGACGATAAATGAAAAAGAGACTTAAAACCTCAAATATAGTAACTGAGTGAACTGATTTTTTTTGCTCAATGTGTCTTTTTACTTTTGAGAATGAAGGGAAAACTCTTTGAGGGTTGAAGTGTTACCACCTGTTAAAAGAAGCACAACTATAGGCATAAAATATATTTATATATTCACTAGTGGTGTTATCTAGATAAAGAGTAGTATGAAAGTGTTAATTGCACTTCAATTTGAGCACATTAATTACACTAATTAGAAAGTCAGCATGATGAGTCATTCACAAAGAGTGCCATGCTTTAAAGATACAGCTTAGGAAATCGTAATTAAAAGAAATATCGATCTGTGCCCCAGAAAATTTCACTTACGGTAAAGTTAAATATGACTAGTAATGTTTAGCTGGAAGGATTTCCTTCAAGTATAACACTAGCAAATCAGCTCTCTGAACCCGTCTAAAGTTGCTGGAAACGCCTATCAGCACAATGCTCGATGTTCCCCTGCTGACAGAGCTTAAAATAAGGGGCAGTGTTTCACACACCCTTTGGGAAATCAGGACCAGCTAGCTGTGTAAGCACAAGGCGACAACAGAAGGCGGCTGTCTCGGGAGGAAACAACACAGTAAAAACTCGGTCTTGGAGGAGATTCGTTCTAGACTTGAATGAACGAAGCAGAAACCGTCAGCTATGAAGAATATTCTTTATTTTGGCTTGAAAGAGACACACATCTGTTTACTGCCTAGAGGCACAATCAGGTCATGCTGGAGATCTAAGATCAGATTACATAAATAAAATCATAAACATAAATGGAGCTGTGAGCACAGAGCCATGGCTGTTCAGGAATTCTACGTAGTACTATAATTCCTACACATGCTGCTTAATTTTGCGAGCCTTGCATTATTTTAGTGGCAGTTACTGAACTCAATAGTCTGTATAAAAGTAACAGAAAGCAAAATTGTATTCAATTTCATAACTTGCAAGTCTTAAAGGCTCTACTGGAAAGCATGATAACATATCAGACAGAAATGCACATGATTTGAGTGATCAGGAACTGGAGTATTACATTTCAAAGATGTGTAACTGCAAAACAGCCTCTGCTGAAAAATAGAGCTTTAAGTATTTGCAGATATGCTGTCCTGTATTTCTGTTTACAATCCTGGATTTTGTAACTAATTGGAGACTGTATTTTTTCTCCCTACTGGAGAAGCTGAGAAAAATGGCTCCTGAAAGATACTTTGATGAGTAAAGGTGAGTGGGATGAACCCTGTCCGTGATGAAGAGCGAATGTGCCCAGTGAATGGATGATCACAGGCTCTGGGAGGCTCCAGGAAGCCAGGTGAAGGTTGTCAGCACATCAGAGCTTGTCTTGTTCTGTGGCATTTTTCTCAAGATCTGTCTCCAAACATTATGGAGGTTTAGTAGTTGAGGCCAATCATGAAAGAAAAAAAACCAACACTCCTGCATGTATTTTATTCAGCAAGTTATTTAAACTGGTGAGCATCAGACTCAGCAAAACAGCATTGCCTCCCCTTAATTCAGATTAAGCTTGCAAGGTTCCAACTAGCTGCAGTTATATTCATCAGACATTTTGTACTATCCAGGCAAGGTCCTGTGCAGCCTGCTTTAGGTGACCCTGCTTCAGCAGGGCAGTTGGACTAGCTGATCCCCAGAGGTCCCTTCCAACCTCTGGCATGCTGTGTTTCTGTGATTAAGCCAGCATGGAGGTCAGGTCCCTAAAACATGTAGGAGTCGGTCTTCCCATCTGAAACCATCTACTGGGGTCCCCCTCTAATCAATGTCCTTCCCATTTCTTGGTTTTGCTGTGACTGAAGCATCCCTGTGCATATAGATCCCACCTCCTCGGGGAGAAGATGCAGTGATTTCACGCAGAAAGGCACGTTCTGCTCTTAACGGTGGCCCCAGCCTGTCATTTTCAGGAGGTTTGGCTGCTCAGTTGCCCAGTCTTGAGGCTGCTCATAGTGAGCCTAGTAGTCAAGTGGCAGAGCCAAAAGCGATCTCCTAGATGACTTGCTGTGCTCTGCGTTGCCTTCTCAGCTTTTCTCATTTCACAGCTTCACATTAAGAGTAATTGGCTTTTGCTCTCTTGCTGCTGGAACACCAAGGAATGGAAAAGACATATCAAAGCCAGAACAAAATAGCTATTCGTGAGTGAGATTAGAAAGACCCTTTTCTCTTTCTTTTTTCAGTTGTCTCCTAACAATGGCTCCTACCAGGCAAAGTTTCAAGAGCAAAAACACCAGGCCTGCACAAAAAGTAATTAGGGCTATTCTGCAAAAATACATGCAGTTAAAGAATCTGGTCTCAATGGGAAAAGAAACTGTCATTCGAGCTATTTATATACCAACAATTCTCGCTATTTTGCTGTTGTCAGATCTTTTACTCGTGACAGTTTTCTTTTGCAAAGACTGAATGTACATTATTGCATGACTGTGCCATGCAGTGGCACAGGGCTTGGAGCTGGGACCGCAGCCCTCACTTGGAGAAACAGCATTGCTGACAGAGGACAACTGATGGATTATCTGGCCTTAAAATGTCTGCACAGATTAGCATGGATGGGAAGGCTGTAGTTTCTCTGGCTTCAAACCTGCCTCACCTTTGGGCTAGCACAAGTATTTTTGCCGTCAGGTGACAGGCAAGACTTGAGGGACTGAAAAATAGCCTGGCCAAAGTCAATAAAGAGGTTTATTTTTCAGCTGCTCAGTACCACAGTATATTCACCAAAAAGCTTGTGCTAGCACAAGCAAGGAGCGTGGAAACAAAAGATCTGGGAGAAGGGCAGGACTGCCCCTCTTGATAGCTGTGCTTGCTTAGGTAGGCTGACAGTGTCCTTTGACGTGCAGCCATAGGCTGGTCATCCGAAAACGTCTGAGCTGCTGTACAGCTCAGCTTGATTCCCTCTCCTTTGGAAAACACAACTCAGACTGCTAATGCTGTTAGGGAATTTAAAATTTGGAATGTTTCCCCGATCTGGCTGCTTACATTGAGAGGTAATCTTGAGTTAATTTTGGGGGAAAACAACCGGACTGGGTGAGACACCATCAGCGAACACTCTTGGATGTATTAAACCCTTTGTCAGCTGAACAGTGCACAGAGGAACAGGATCCTTGAGAGGCTCAGCTTTGCTGGGCAGTGCAGCCGAAATGGGAGCGGGCTGATACACCCCATGATTGGCTTTTGGCAGCTGGCTCTTGAGGCCACGAAATCTTGACTCATTTCTCTTACTGGAATATGTTAGGACAGGATTACAAGGATATTTCCTCATTGCACGAGGAGGAACTGAGACAGAGCCATTGGGCTGCTCTGATGTCATGGATTTTGTGAAATGTTTGCAAAACAGCTGTGACATTAACTGTGTCATTAAAGCAGAGGTAATGTAAATATGAATGTGTTGATTGTTTATCCACTGGAAATATTTTTATCTCTAGTATACTGGTGGGATAAAAGCTTGTGACTTCCTTTAAATTAGCAGGTAATTTATCTTGCTTAGACCGTAGAAGTGCACGTTTGCAGAGAGCTCTTTAGGGAGTGTCACCTTTAATGGGTGTCAGTCACCTCATCTGTCTGACCAGGGAGATTATCAATATGAAAGGAGAAACATGCTGCTAGGAAGGTTTCACTTAATGACTTTGTGACCAGAACCAAAGGTTTTTGCTGAAATTAATCTGTGCTATTTTGTAATAATTTCAGTATCAGCAATGGACCAAGCAGAAAATGACTGACATGAACTGAAGCCTGTCTAACCTGATGGTCAGCAAGATGCAGCAGATCCCTGGGTGTGGAGGCTGTGAAACGGCTGCCTGAAATACAGCAAACTGCAACAGCAGCAGCTGGGTAAGCCACTGTAGCACAAGCACTGGCGAGGCCAGAGACAGGCTGTAGACATTTATAATGAATTAGTCTGGCATAAAGCGATCAAGGGGACCTTGTAAAATAGCTTCAGAAGTCAGAACAAACCAGTCAAAGGAAAGCATTACTTGTGAGGTGTGTAATCTTGGCAGGAAAAAAACCAAGGTCATTCTAACTTTGCAGCAAAGCTGTGCTTGTTTTAAGAAAGGCAGCAAAGTCCTTTGTGTGTGAAGCATGTCAGGAAGGTTTTGACAAGCAGCGTGAAAGCAAAAGACTGATCAATTTGAGCCAATGAATAGGGATAGGACTTAAGAAATCAATACTCTTTAGCTACCATTATCAAGGGTAAAATATGATTCGAAATGATGGAGTCACACACCAGTTGAACTGTGGTAACTTATATGGAAGCTGACGGTCATCATGACCAATACGAAGAAGATGAGACAGTAGGCAGAAGTATGCATACACTGATAAGACTAACCTTGAGCTGTATCCTTACGTACCAACTCACCAAGACTGGTGTTTAACATTCTAGTCCAATAGTGATGACTTTTCCCTTACCTAGAGAATTTACAACCTGTTTTTCTGAGTATATGAAAGCAAGCAAAACTAAAGATAAAGCTGGATTTAGCATCAGAGCTTCTCCCCAAACATCTGGTCTCAGTAAAAAGCAAATGTTTAAACCAAATTTATGTTTCGGAGCCTGCTTTGACACTTAGCGTACAGACTCTCCCAGCAAGTCCCATTCATCAACCAAAATGTGTGACCTTCGGTCATCTTCAGAATGACCTGTTTAGGAGTGCTACACAATCACAAAGGTAGTTTAAATTTAATGAAAAATTAAATATGTGTTCAACTGCTGCGGGATGAAATGGTTGGTAGCAAAAAGAGAAAAAGGCTCTTTCTTCCTTCTGACCATCTAGGGGGGAGGGTGTATGTTCATATACGGGGACTTTTCAAGGGCTTTCTACTTCACATACGTGTGTGACATCTCAGAAGCCAAAGAAGTGCCGGGCTGGTGGATGCAAACAAAAAAGAAACACCCCTCAGACATGGTATATGCATAGCTCTGAACTCACACCTCAGCTTTTCTTCTGCTGGGTTAGTCACCATTAAGTACACCACCAGCTGCCTCACAGATATGCAGTCAAGCCCCTACTGTGCCCTCAGAGCTCTCTAAGCTTTGCGGCTTCTCTTGCTTTAACCTGAAGTTCATTGAAAATATATTTTGGCAGTGTACCTGGAGAAATATAGCCTTAGCAAGAGTCACCCTGTTATCCAGAACAGTGCAACGGATGTATCTAAGATACAGGCTGCAGAGGAGCGTCGGCATCCAGCATCTTGCCTCACAGACCCTTCTCTTGATAGTAGCAAAGAGTTAGACAAAGTTGTTTGCTCATTACAGAAAGGATCAGAGCAGGCTAAGCTGGGAAAACTACAAAATGTGAAATTATGTAAAACTGAATGTGATAGGTGTAAGTCTTAATTAGGAGCTAATTATCTTCTGTTAGCAACTGACTCACGGGTGTTCTGAGCCTCACCAAAAGAGACAGGAATTCATAAGGTAACGCCAACAGCATTTCAACTTTATTGCAAAACCTATATGCCACCGTCTGCTGCAGTTTAGTCTAGCAGTTTAATTCGTGCACTTTTTTATTTTTTTCAGAAGGGCCCCTAGGGAAAACAAAGTGTTGCTACACTGAAGGGATACCACCCGTTCCACTTCGCAAGCGGTGAGTTCTGTGGCTGGTGGTTGGGGTCAGTCCAAGGTTACACTGAGAAGTGCCGAGGCTTTTGTTCATCTTTCCTGATTGAATGCATGTATTTTCATGTAGAGTCAGAGGAAATTCCAGCATAGAAAGAGGGGTTGGGCAACTGGTAATGAGATCTGGAGAGGGCCTCCAGTCACTTGATGTTACTACTGTTCATGCCAAACCTTTTTCATCCATAGCTGTAGTAAGCTCTGTTTAAATACAGCTCTGGTGGGTTATCTTCATGGTCCTGTTGGAAGAAAGCTCAGTCCCAGCACTGAATCCTTAAAATATCCAAGCGAAATGCATTTTTAACTGGTTAGTATGTGTTTGTTTTGCTGTCAGTATAGTCCAGTAGTTTAAACAGCATTCTCCATTTGCAGTGGTTATCATTCTGCAACGTTCTTGAGGAGAAATCTTACCCTTTTCTAGCTGTCATCTTGTTAGGTAAACAAGCTATGCTCTTTCCGTTTTATTCCTGACAGGTTGCTGCAGGCATGTTAAACATTAAGCAAAAATACAGGGAAAATAGTGAGAAAGAAAGTCTCTATGCACAGACAGAGGAGTAGAAGGGGTTATTTCAAAGGAAGCAAGAGTGAAGGAGAAAAGGAAACAAAAAAGTCTGTAGCCTGGGACAGAGTAGTACGAGGCAAGGTGCAGCTGACAAACTTGGGCAAACCTTCTAACCTTGATTTCTTTGTAAACTATAAAAAAAACAGCATTCACTGATGTAAAAACCATTCTTCGTATCATTGGTAGGCACAGAATTGTAAAGCTTTGTTTCTCTGAAGGAGTGAGCTGCCATTTCTGGGCCGTTTCTGAGAAAAACAAATTTCCAAATACTTGCTCAGAAGAATACACTGAAACAAAAAAGACATGAGTATAACAAGAAATAGTTGCTCTCTGTTTCCGTGTAGAAAAGCATTGTCCTATGCTTCTCCAGTACTACCGTACCCACCTGCTGGCCATGTGGGCTGGTGACAGACTTGTGTAGTAGACCCTGCTGGGGTTGATCGTGTCTATTTTGACATGATAGCTGATTCATTTTGCATCCATGGAAAACCATAAGTCGTTTTTTGTATTTTTTTCCATTATTCAGAAGCAAGAAACAAACTCACAAGCTCATTTAGTACTGGTGCTTGTTGCCGTCTTCATATTCATACTATGACAGACTACTCCCAGCGAGGTCTCAGGTTTTCTGCAGATGTAATAAAGCCTAAGTGCATGAACTTTTGTATTTGGGATGCCAGGTCTAGCAATGATAAGTGGCAAAACTCTGTATGACTCAAATTAATAACAGACAGACTGGAGTATGGACTCAGATCTTCCTCGGTTTTCTCCATATCATGTTTCTGCAGTTGCTGGTATGGTCTTGAACTCAAGCTGTGTCCTAACATCACTACGTTGTAGTTGGATCAACAGGAGGGAGTTACCTAGGGTGTTCATCGTTACTCGAAAAACAGGAGAGAATGCAGGAAAACCTAAGCAATTTCCTTTTTTAATGTATTTTGATTAAGCAATAAAGGTTACAAAGGCTCTTATAGCCTTAAAATGAATGGCTGGGAAAAGAGATTACATAAAAAAATAAGAGGAGTCTTTAAATAATTTTTACACAGAGACTAAAACAACCTAAAATGCTTGAGCAAGTGAAAAACAAGTAAATTAGCCCAGCTTTGGATGTTAATATGTCATGTAAATAGATCAGTTCAACTAAGAGACTGAAATTTCTGTTTTTAACACAGAAGTTAACTACCTCTAAAACAAATTGTGTTGCCAGGCAAAAGGTATGTCATAAATGTAAAACTATAAAAATTACATTCTGGAATGATAAAAGGAAAGGAAAAATGCATTTCAATGGCTTAGCCACCCTTTGTCAGATCTTTTGTAGCTCTTCAGACAGCGTCAATTTAACACCATTATTTTCTGTAAATGTGCTATTTTCTTCTGCAGTTATTATGCAGAGTTCACCAGAGAACAACTAAATGATCTGAATGTGCCTCTCAGACTTTTTTTTATTCCACCATGAAGCTGTTCGCTGGGTATATGTGGAAAATCATGTATTTTGCTCACAGTATATATTGAGTTTTTGTCATTTTCAGGAAACCCAGCAACTCGCTTTGTTTAACATACACTTGAATGTATGTCAAGCAGAGCAAAGAGAGCCATACCAACCATCCTGCTTTGAGGCACGATTACTAAAGTTTTGACCATTAGTAGACAGGGAGAAGATTACTAACCTGAACTCTTGGTTAGATGGAGATGGGCAATATGGAGAAAACCAGGCTGATGCCAGCAGGCATTTCACACTGATCTGCTTGGAAATGGCATTTACATTTAATTTCAATTATATTTGTCTGCTTATTCACTTTATATATTAAAATTTAGTAATAATAGTCTAATTGGTATTTATTTTAGTAAAAAGGATAATAAATCTTGCAACAGGGGGATATTAAAAAGGATATTGGGAGATTATAGAGTAATGATAAAGTAAAAATTGCTGCTGCTCGGGCAGATACTGACCATGCAAAGGAAATTAGAACAAAGTCTAGTGGAGAAAAAAGAGAAAAGAAGAAATGGGACAGTCGTGTAGAGAGAATGGGATGAAGTTCAGCACAGTTCGCATCAGTTTTTAATGAAGATTGCAGCAAGAGCCTACTCTGGCCTATAGAAGTAAATAGTTGAGCATTGAAGCTATATAAAGAAAATGGTTCTAAAGGTTAGAAAAGACGCAGGGAAAGAGGTCCTAAAGGTTAAAAAAGACCAGGGAAACAGGATATTCTCCGTCCCAGAGCTATGGCTCAGAGTGTCAAAGATTTCATTTTTTCTTTTAAATAAACACCGAATGGAGGTGCCATAAATACCACATTCATTGAATAACAAATTAATACCTTTTCTTTTTGAGAAAGAATAAAAAATTAGTTGTGCAAACATTGCATTCTGTCATCCGGCCTCAGAATGCACAAAATTCTGAAACCTGACAGAGAAAAAGGGAAATACTGTGCAGTGGCAGATGGCAGACTTAAGCAAAGTAAACTCTAGATCCATGATACATATCATTATTTTTTTAAGACAAGGAAGTAGAATAGTTTTCATCTACCTACATATAAGCACAGCATTTGATTTTGTACTGCCAGAAAAAAATTACTATTTAAACTGAGGGAGACAAGATTTATCAGAAAAAATACAAAGCAGGTAAAAAGCTGCTTAAAGGGCAGATAGCAGTGGGCAGTCAGGAGACAGTTAGCTGGGGGAGGTAGCAAGGAGCAGGTTTGAGGACGATCTCTGTGGGTCTTCATGGTTTTGCAGATGAGCTTTTATCACATAAGCCAACAATTATTAATAAGTGTTTGATACTGCATCATATGGTCTGTGTTTACCTGTTCCAGGTGTTCAGCATCCATAGGTGTTCCTGTAGTAGATGGTGTGTATGACTGGCAAAGTTCTGCATCTAAGGTGGCAATGTCATGACATTCCGCATGCGTGCTTTTCAGGGAAACCACACAGCTCAGTAGGAATTGCTGACTGACTCCAGAGCAAATGCCATGCTAAACTGCAAATCACTTCAGAATCTCAGAGCTATTTTTTGAGCTCCATGGAGAAGCTAAGGAAGGCAAGCAGCAGGTCTCACCTGCCTTGAGACAGAGGCAACTCTGAAACAGAGCAGGCCAGCACTGTCATCAGAACATCAAGTTGGATGCATTGCAGGGTCCAAAACTCAACGTTTAAAGTAGGCTCTGACTGAGCAGCTCAGTTAGTAGCATCTTTGTATGACTGCTGTCCCTTAGCAAAATGAGATATGGATCTCTCCAGATCTTGTCACTTTTTCACACGTTGCTACAAAGCATGAGATTTATGCTAATCCCTCCACTTGGCTGAACAAAGATATTCTAGTGAATGGCAAATAAACAGATAGATTATAACAAAGAAAAGATTTGGTAGAGCTATTACCACTAAGATTGAATTTTAAGAAATGTGAAAATGAGAAAGACTATTGATTCGATTTAAATGACTGGTCTTATTTCTATTCTAATAATCTATTTTATTCCATGTAATCACAATATTGAGTTGATTAGCTACTGAAATGTAATCTTATTAGTGGTTCACAAGGTTGCATTTAATCTAGCTGATTAGACTACTGCATCTCTGAGTAGTTGGCTCTGTATTGTTGCTGCTCCTTATGAGATGTCTGTGCATTAAAATTCACCAAATAAAAATGATTACCTAGTTTATTCTGCTTTGTTCTGGTGTTCTGTGCACACAAGTTGTTTTTCCTTTGTTTGAAGTCTTATGTAAACTTCCTATTGCTAACAAGCCACCAACAGCATGTTTTCTGTATGTCAGCATCTATTAGTGGTCTTCATAATTTAAAAAAAATTAAAAAAAAACCCCAGCAAAATGACCAAACAAACATGTTTTTTTTCCCATGAATACTGGTATAGCTTGTTTCTGCACTCCCACTCTGTTGATAACCTCCTTAGTGCAGAGAGTCTGATGTGGTTTGTAGCTCTGTTTGCAGGGGCAAATTACAGCTGCAAGACAGGCTTTGCACTGGTTTCATTTTCTTTCAGTAATGGATTAGTTCTTATATTAATCCCTATTAAGACAAGTAATTGTTTATAGAGAGCAGCTTTAATAGCAATGCTAAGGTTTTCACTCTGCTTTTGCCTGTGTATTGAAAGTCACTCAGCTGTGAAAGATTACACTTCCATCCATGTGCCAAGGGAGAAGGAAGGTCACCCCTTGCAAAGGGACAACAAAAGCACTTTATGCAGCCACTGTTGTTTTGGTACAAGAGTTAAAAGCCAAGTCAACGGAGCTATGGCTGGTCAGGAAAAAGGAAACATGGAACGATGGAACAATTTTAGCCTGGTTATAAGGAGGTTGCAACCTCACTGAAGCCACTGTAATGACACCAGGGCTGAACTGAGCCATGCTGTCTTCAAATAAACAAGCTGCTTCTAGGAAGAATAAGTGCAAGTATTTGGCGTAGCCTTTTGAAAGTGCATTAGGTGAACAGTGACATCTTTAGCCATCCCATTCTCCAGCACCTAATACCACAGAGAGCTGGGAGAGTGCAGTGGATTCATCTTTCTGCTGTCCTCCTCACTACTTGTCTATTTCGCTTTACTATATCAGGGAAAGAAACATTCACCTCTACCCTGTCTGGAAGAGGCTCAGCTTTGCAGGTCTCTGTGAGGGGGGATTAGTGTTGTAAATCTGGAGCCGTGCAGTAGAAATCAGGGATGCTGGTATACATTTTCCAAATGTTTATTGCCTGGGTGTTTAAGGCTGCAATTTGCTGTGACAGTTCCTGGAACTATTCTAGATACATCTGACAGGATGAAGACTTTAAGAAGCTAATGGCAGTTTGCAGTCAATGGAAAGGGGGAAAGGGAAAGGATCTGGAGGAATAGGCTGGTGTTTAACCTCAAGGTTCACCTCCAGCTACCAGTGCGATGTGGCCTAAACTGATCATCATTTCCTCACGTCTCAGGGGAACCTTGCTCATCAAACACTGCCAGAGTGAAGCTTGGTGCAGGCTCTGGTCCCTTGCTGAGATGAGGCATTTCTTAGCAGCACTTAAACTGCCCAGCTGTTGTGTTTCAACATATACTTACCTTTGGCACCACCAGGATGACTTGTGCTCCTGTTCCTGGTGGCTGTGTGGCATTAAAGTGCACTTCAAGTGCTCAGACTTTTTTCCATCTGTCAAGTTGAGCTTGACTAAGAAGCCAGCGAGCCTTACAGTTGTTGCTAAAATGGTATAAACCTAGGAGTGGAATTGAAGGACATAAAACTTCTTGAGTGTTTGTAACTATCTTGTGGTCAAAACAGATGCCTCGTACTAAAGGGTGAACAACAATTTCATAGGACCTGTGTGAGCCACCTCAGGCTATTTTTACTTCTAGCTGATAGACATGATGGTGATGGGAATGAGCAGCAAAACCTGGCTGCCATCTGTGGACCACCCTGTTCATCTCACCTGGAGCTGCAGTAAGAGGTCAGACCATTCCCTGAAAGCCTTTTTAAAGTGGTAAGTGTACAAAAATGCTTTTTGTTGTAACCAGGTGTGTTGATGCAGGTGTTTATAGTATACATGGGAGAGCGATGCAGTTATGGGTATTCAGTCTGCAACAGTAGAAAAGAATGTGGGATAGGAAAATAAAATGTGTTTTTCCTCAGCTGCTTTATATAAAATGTATTGGAGATGCTGTAATCAGGCTTCTTTAGCAGTTCTACGTAGTATAAATTTTTGCTTTTGTCTTTGTAAAAATACACAGTAAAAATATGGTGAAAATACTATCTCCTTTCCCCACGAGTGAGGAGCCTGTTAGATCAAATGCACTGGTATGATACTGGCTCTAAGCTGCCTCTGAGGTCACTGTTTCATGATGACCTTACTGATCCAGAGATTCTCCCTGCCTTAGGGGCAGCTTCGGATGTGAGCGGACAGCACAGAGGTTGGAAGAAGTAGCTTCTTCTGTGCTATTTACAGAGAAACAGCAAGTAGACACAGTAATAACAGTAATAATCTGGGTGAACAGCAAATCACAGAGCAGCTGAGGCTGGAAGGGACACCTGAAGGCCCAATCCCTCTGCTCAAGCAGGGCCACCTAGAGCAGACTGCCTAGGACCACATCCACGCAGCTTTTGAGCATCTCCAATACCGGAGACTCCATGACCTCCCTGGGCAACTTGTGCCAGTGTTTGGTCACTGTCATACTAAAAAAGCTATCAAAATTAGCTTTTATATACTGGGTCAGATACTTAACTGGGACCATGCTTGCAGCCGATACAGTCTGCAGTCTACTCGTGTCCTGTGCTGAAAGCTAAGCTTGTCCCATGTAATTCAGAGTTCTTTCAAGATCCTCAATCTGCCATTCCCCTTTGTCTTACAGGCTGCCCCTGGCTGACAAGACAGATAGATGTTTTCAGAATGGAAGAGAACTTTAATGTTTTTTCCCCTCTTCCTACATGTTTTTGAAAAAAGCCCTGAAAATCATGACCCAAACTCTGTGTGGCACACTGTGGTGCCACCTGGGGAAAACAGCTTACCCAACATTGAGCTTCATGACGACTCCCAAGGGTGCCACCAGTGAGTCAAAAGTTCATGACCATACTGCAGCTCCCATAGTCTCTTTCCAAGCAGGCTCCGCGGGAGAAGGGAGCACAGGCAGGAATATGCCTCTGTTTTGATTTATTGCCGTATGACAGCTGTACCACTGAAGTGCTGTGCATTTGCACAGCACCCAGGGGAGCGGAGGTGTACTCTGTCCATGCCTCTTTCTGCCACAGCTTTCCACCATGCTGCACAATGCATCTCCAGGCAAACAGCTTCAGCAAGGAATGAACGAAAGTCTGCTTGCGACAAGCATACAGCTGTGAGCACGTCTCTCCACGCTGTTTAAATGCCTGCTTTTTATTCACAGCTCCTTCCACTCTAATAAACATCAGAAACAGTCTAATTATGTTTTTCTCACTATTCAACTTGTGTTCATTAATATTATCGGCATATATCTCCAGGTTACACCATAGAGACTTGGAGTCAGATTTTTCAAAGACTTTTAAGCACCTTGTGGACAATGATTTCTATCAACTATGACAAGGACAATTTCTATAAATTCTTGTTTTCACCAATCAACACAGGAAAGCTGGTAGCTTAGAAAAACATTAGACAAAACGTTTGAGTAGAAGTGAGGCAGAGAATGGAAAGTCTGATTTGCTGTGGGTTTTCAGATTCCAAATTAAGTTTCATATTAAACAGAAAAATAACTCTGAAACAGAGTTGATTTAAATAGTCTGTATTCCACTATACAATTGGAAATGACTAAATAAAACACCTAGAACTAAATTCTTATGAAATGTGGGCTATTAGGAAAAATGGCTTGTTACAGTATTGTCAGAATTCTTTTCCTTGTGATAATGTTTTGCCAAATCAGTACAATTTCACTAAGTTCAGCTACAAAGAAAACACATTTTTTAAGGGAAATTAAGTTCCTGATCACTGGCTAGCCAGCCCTGCCTGAACTGATGTTTTATGTGAGCTGAGCATGTCCATGGATTTTTTCTGGGATTCTAATGAAAACATGACCTAAGTCCTCCCTCTGAGATTGTTTGAAAGGTTCAGCTCCAGCCTTGTAAATAGTTGTATTTTGGTATACTCTCTGTGCAATATGGACACATGTGCCCCTCCTTTCTTCCTGCAAAAGCCTCATCTCTAGAAACACCCTGAGTAAAGCAGGGAGAGATGACGTGAGAGTTTTTTTGGTGGAGCAGCCGCCAGGCTTAAGGTGCCCGTCAGTTCCCTATGGCTGTAATATCCTAGGGGATTCATGGTGCTTAAGGGCTGGCCTGGATGTCCCTGTGCAGAGCAGCATGGATGTTAGCGAAACGCGTCTTCTATCTTCAGCTCACAGAGCCCATCTGGGGCTTTGGGGCAGCTGCAAGTTTTGGAATTGATGTACTCAGAAGAGTCTGGATATGTTCAAGAGTGGAAAACCCCAAATTTTCCATTGAAGGCATGAAAGCCCTGCTTACTCAGGTGTTTTCTGAGCCTTTGCTAGAACATCGCAATTCTGACGAGCCTCAGTAGCAGAATTTTTTCGATTGTTTGGCTGAAAGTTACCTGGGCAGTTCAAGTATAATGCAGTTGTTGCTTCCAGCTGGGCAGAGAACAGCATGAATGTGTCCATGATAACAGGGTGACCCATAGAAACTGCATGTTAAATAACAGAAAAAAATCCAGACAGGATGTGGCCTTTTCCGGGCTGTAAAAAACACGCATATACAAGGAGGGCGGGAGGTGAAGATTCTGCTATATGCATGTTTTAAATATTGAACAAATTATATAGTTTACCATGTGAAATCAATTTCTGATAACATTTTCAGTAAAACCTGAGTTACTTAATGAACCCACTATTCATTCATAAGCAGCATAAATACTTGGAGTGCACCACCACCCCAATGACACAGAAAACTTGCACCCTTTGTATAGTAGCATAACCCAGATATCTTCACTAAATGTGCAAGGATACCAGGACACAGCTGGAGCCAGTGCCGACAGAGAGGTGTCATGCAGGTTTCTGCGTGGATTTCGTGTACTGAACAGATGCCTATTAGAAAAGCCACACGAAAATTTGCTCAGAAAAAGTAGTGGAGTCAGACACATTCGCTTCCTAGGTCAGACCATCCATACTGTCTGGAAGTTCTTCGGATTTCCAAAAAAAGCCCCTCCACTAGAAATCATAGCAGCAAAAAAATATGGTGTAATTTTTCTCATCCTGTTCTCTATTAGTCAGAAACATGTTGCAGGCAGAAACCGAAGGCTCTTAACCCTTGCCCAGTATGAACGTGGATATTGTTGAAATCTGTGCATGTTCTCAGCCTTTTCTGGAAGGTCTCAGTGTGGGGTAGAGATCTGCTCTGCAGCTGTGTGCAGTGCAGAAAAGTGTTTCATTTTATCAGTTTTCACTCACCCCTTTTTATCGCCTTTATTGGTTGGCCTCTTATTTTGTGGGTGTGCAATGGGACAATGCAAGTTTTGTGGCAACTGTATTTTTATACGTAATTGTTAGGTCTCCTCTTTCATGTCCCCTGCCTTCCACAAGAAATTCCCAGGCTGTTACTTAATCTCGTTTCAGGCAAGAGTTTTTCTAGGTCCGCGATGACTTGCAATGCCCCTTTCAAGCTTTGTTCAGTGTCAGTGTCAGAGGGTGCCACTCCAACTGGAAGCACTTTGCCACAAGTTACATCAATATCATCACGCTGCTCCCTGTAACGTTCACTGTTGTCTTATTTGCCAGGCTGCTTTTCTGTGTTGGTTTGTTTGTAGCTGTACATTGAACAACAGCCGTTCTCAAGCAGATTACAGTCCCCTTTGTGCTTTGCAAGTACCTGTGAATCTGTTTGACAAATATGTTCCACGGGTAGTCAAAGGTTATCATAATTTTGAGTACAAAACTTGCTGTCAAAACACAACAATGAATTATTTCAACTCCTAAACTGTTCTTGTATTTTAGCTTCAGAAAGTGAATGGCTTCTAGTGTAAAAAAAAAAAAGGTAGGTTTGTGAGTGACTGAATAGAGAAAGCGGAACAATTAATTTGTAGGTCATTTCTTAGGAGCATAAAGACATTCTTCAGATTAATAAAATACTGAATCTTTGCTAGAACTAGAGAAAAGCAGCCATGCAAAGTGTTTTTCATTGCCACATATTGGTGGAGAAGACATGTCAGATGCTGGTGAAAATATTTTCCATTAGAAGAAACTACTGCAGAGAGTTCATCCAGAGCAGAAAACAGAAGAAAGAAAATCATCTGTACACTGCCAGATCCACAGTCTGTTCTACTGCCTGTGCTTTGAATGTCAGATAATAACCGTAAATTTGTGCGGAATGGGGCTGGGTGAGGTTTGTGTCTAAAATACGTCAGTTGCCTAGGCGAGCTACTCGGTTCAGTCAGTGGTCAGCACCCTCCCAGAAGGTGCTTAGCTATGGTAAGTGCCCAGCAGAAATCTGTGTCCTCTGCTTTCACCAGAACTCACGTGGCTACTCAGACAGAGCTCCCACGAAAATACGCAGCCATCCAGGTCTTGGGCCGCGGGGTGTGCCAGAGCCTTTCACCAGTAACTGACGGCAGTAGCAAGAACACTTGTGTCAGGTGTGACTAAGTAGATGATTTGCTCAGCTTAGTGGCAGAGCTTGAAGAGGAGGTGGACAGGTTAAGGAATGTCGGGGAGTCTGAGAAAGAGAGGGACTGGTGGAACCATGCTCTGCCCTCCCTGAAACAGAAACAGGAACATCCATCAGAAAAAACACAAGATCAAGGGGATCCTGTATTCTCCCCACACCACGCAGAAGGCAACAACTTAAAGGAAAGGAATCAATGAAGACAAGTCTTCCCTTTGGGGGTGGGGGGGCAGGCGAACCCCCTCCTTGCCTACCTAGCCTTCCCAGGTGTCTCTGTACAACAGATTTGAGGCTCTGGATATGGAAGGCCAGTCAACAGATGCTGTGGATGATGGTCCATCTATACCAGAGGTGTTGCTAAGGTCAGAATGGTCTACCCTCTGCAACACGATCACCTCCACAAGGAAAAAAAGATGGATTATAGCTGTAGATTACTCCCTTCTGAGGGGAACAGAGGGTCCAATATGCTGAACAGACTGTCATCTCAAGGAAATCTGCTGCCTCCCTGGGGCCTGGGTTAAGGACATCACTAGGATATTTCCTAGCCTGGTATGGCCCTCAAACTATTACCTATTATTTCTTTTCCAAGTGGGTGGCAACAAAGTCGCAACACGTGGTATCAGGGCGATCAAAAGAGACTTCAGGGCCTTGTACGGTTGGTAAGGGTATCTGGGGCACAGGTCAGTTTTGCCTCTATTCTTCCAGTTGCAGGCAGAGATGTGGGAAGAAACAGACAGACCCAGTCTATTAATACACGGCTCCATGGTTGGTGTCACCACCAGAATTTTGGGTTTTTCAGTAGCTGGAGCCTCCACACGGCACCAGGCCTGCTGATGTTCAGATGGGATTCACCTTTCTCAAACGGCAAAGAGGGTCTTTGCTCATGAGCTTGTGGGGCTGATTGACAGAGCTTTAAACTAGACTTGAAGGGGGAGGGGGATAACATTAGGCTCACCCATGACAAGATGTGGGACAACACACCAAGGTTAGGGGGGCAGGGTGCTAACGAGGGCCCTCACCCTGTTGCTCTGAGATGTGCTGGATACACTGGAGCACACTTGAAGTCTTACAGGGAGGAGCCAGGGGCTCCTGAGGTAATAGAAGCCCACAGGGAAGCACCAGTGAAATACCCGAAAGGAGTCAATGTGTGTTCCTCAAAAAAGGTGGTATGGCTGACAAGCCCAGCTGAAATGCCTCTACAACAGTGCACGCAGAATGGGTAACAAACAGGAAGAGTTGGAAACTACTGTGCTTCTAGACAGCTATGACCTAGCTGCCATTACTGAAACTCGGTGGGACAAATCCCATGGCTGGAGCACGGCTATTGATGGCTACAGGCTGTCCAGAAGGGACAGGTGAGGAAGGAGGGGCAGAGAGGTTACCCTCTATGTCAAGAAGTGGATAGAGTGTGAAGAGATGTCTCTGAAGAATAGCCATGACAAGGTTGAAAGCTTATGGGCAAGAATCAGAGACAGAGGCAACAAAGGGAACCTTGTGGTTGGTGTCTAACTGTGGGCCACCAGATCAAGCGGAGCCTATTGGCAAAGCCTTCTTACGTGAGCTACATCACACTTGCAGGCTCTCATCCTGCTGGGGGACTCAACCACCCTGACATCTGCTGAAAAGGTAGCATGGCAAGCTGTAGGCAATCCAGAAGACTCCTGGAGTGCATTAAGAATAACTTTCTAGGCCAGGTAATAGCCCTACTAGAGGGGATGTGATACTGGGCCTGTTGGTCACCAACACAAGTGAGCTAATCAATGATGTTAAGATTGGAGGCACCTGGGCTGCAGTGATTGTGTACTGGTGGAGTTTGCAGTCCTGATAGATATGGGACAGGTGAAGAGTAAAGTCAGGACCCTGAATTTTAGGAAAGAAAACTTGCAGCTGTTCAAGGAATTAAGTCAATGGGACCCCTCCTGGGAAACTGCACTCAGGGACGAGGGAGCAGAACAGAGCTGGCAGATCTTTAAGGATGCTTTCCATAGAGCACAAGAGCTCTTGATCCCCCAGTGTAAGAAATCAAGAAAGGAAGGCAAGAGACCAGCGTGGCTGAGTCAAGACCTGCTGGTCAAAATAAAGGGCAAGAAGAAAAAGCATAGCCAGTGGAAGCAGGGACCTTCTTGTATAGGGATGGGGTCAGGAAGGCCAAGACGTAGCTGGGGCTGAACTTGGCAAGGGACACGAAGGATAATAATAAAGCTTCTATAGGTATGTCGCCAGAAAAGGAAGATCAAAGGAAGTGTACCCCCTGCAATGTACACAACTGGTAACAACAGATGAGGAGAAGGCTGAGGTACTTCACAACATTTTTGCCTCAGTCTTCACTGGCAATCTCTCTTCCCACACCTCTCAAGTAGATGGACCTCAAGGCAGGGATTGAGGGAACAAAGTCTCTCCCACTGTAGGAAAAGATCAGGTTTGGGACCAGCTGAGGAACATGAACATACATAAGTCTATGGGACCTGATGAGATGGTCAACTGCTCAGTGATAGAGCTCAGTGGTGAGTGGTGTCCCTCATCGGAGGGGGGTCCATACTGGGACCAGTACTGTTTAATATCTTCATCAACAACACAGACAACAGGATTAAGTGCACCTTCAGCAAGTTTGCAGATGACACCAAGCTGAATGGTCCAGCTGACACATCTGAGGGATAGGATGCCATTCAGAGGGACCTGGACAAGCTTGAGAAGTGGGCCCATGCGAACCTCATGAGGTTCAACGAGGAGAAGTACAAGGTCCTGCACAGGGGTCAGGGCAACCCCCAACACCCATACAGGCTTGGAGATAAAGTGATTGAGAGCAGCCCTTCTGAGAATGACTTGGGAGTACTGGTGGATGAAAAACTGGACATGAGCCAGCAGTGTGCCCTCACAGCCACGAAAGACAACCGTATCCTGGGCTGCGTCAAAAGAAGCGTGGCCAACAGGTCAAGGGAGGTGATTCTGCATCTCTGCTCTGCTCTGGTGAGACCCCACCTGGAGTCCTGCGTCCACCTCTGGAGTCCTCAGCACAGGAAAGACATCGACCTTTTGAAGAGGGTCCAGAGGAGGGCCACAAAAATTATCAGAGGGCTGGAGCACCTCTCCTGTGAGAAAAGGCTGAGAGAGTTGGGGTTGTTTAGCCTGGAGAAGAGAAGGCTCTGGGGAGGCCTTACTGTGGCCTTTCAGTATTTAAAAGGGGCTTACAAGAAATATGGGAGCAGGCTTTTTAGCAGGGCCTGTCGCAATAGGACAAGGGGTAGTGGTTTTAAACTAAAAGAGGGTGGATTTAGACTGGATATAAGGAAGAAATTTTTTATGATGAAGGTAGTGAAACACTGGCACGGATTGCCCAGAGAGGTGGTAGATGCCCCATCCCTGGAAACTTTCGAGGTCAGGTTGGACAGCATTCTGAGCAACCTAATCTAGAGTGGTAGATGTCCCTGCTTACTGCAGGGGAGTTGGGCTAGATGACCTTTAAAGGTCCCTTCCAACCCAAAGCATTCTATGATTCTACATGCTCCACAGATACGTGACTGGAAGAGAAACTATAGATCTTCTCTTGCATGTACCTGTCAAGATGAAGAATTTCCTCAATGACACAAATTAGGAGGATCACGTGGACAAGCTGCTGCAGTGTTCTTTTGCCAGCCAGGAGAGGTTTTCCTGCGCTGTTTTTAGGTGGATTTATAGTTGATGTTATGATGGAAATCTGCTCCATGAAGGGAAATTAGTGTCACCAAAAACCAATATTTAGTAGTGTGGGGTACTGAAAATCCTGCTACCAGGTGGGAAAATAAATAAATTATGTATTATTAGTGAAATAAAGTGAGACCTTCATGAACGGGGAACAGCCAAGAACATTTAATACCTCTAAAACACAGAATATGGAAGGGATTATCCGAGTTACCATTAACATTGTATCCTATGGCCAGATAATAAATCTGATTGCTTTCACCTACTTGTAACAATTTTAGAATATTTTCTAACTTTTGAGACAGCCGCATGACTGACAACAGAGCTCCGTATTCAAAGCGACTTTTAATTTCTTTAGGACAACCATTGCTAACACTTAGGATGGGAATCCATACTGAAGTTTAATTCCTGTGTAAAGACCACCATTTGATCTGTCTACAAGTATACTCATATGATGGAACTGTTTAAAAATAAGACTGAGGAAAGTCTCATGCCACGGCTGTGAGACGTGACTCCCTCTTGCCAGGTCAGTATTTCTGAGATATTTGGTAGAGCATGAGACTGTGAACAGACAGAAATGTTTGGCATGGTGTTTATAGACCCATTCAATGTAACAGGAATGTTCTGACTTAAGCGAAAGCAAGAATGGATCTGCATTAATGTAAAAGCTTTTCCCAGTAGCGTGGATAAAGCATGGCCCAGGAATAGCTGCTACGAGAAAGCATGCCATGGCTTCATTCTCTTGAGGAATTTCAGAAATGCTATGTCTGTCAGAGATGGACGGGAAACAGGGAGATGGTTTCTTCTGAGACACGTTTAACAACAAGAAACTTATCCTGAAAGGAGCGATCCTGACAGACAGTTTGATGGCTTTTATGTCACTTCTACTGCAGAGATATCAGTAGAGAAACCTCTGCCATTTCTATGATCTTGGCTGCTAATGGGAGCATTCATTCAACTGGCAACAGCTTGTCAGAGCTTTGAAACGGCTCAGTGATGCTCAGCAGCTGAGGCAGAGAAGCAAACTGTGTCCACTTACCTGGATTCCCTTTATTACTTCTTATAACTGCCGTGAGAAAGAGAAGAGGAAGATTTTAATGACAGCTTTGTCACCCTTTAGCAATGCTGTTTATAAACAGCTTAAAATGTAGATTCCTATTTCAATGATGTTTGATTTTCTTGATCTGATTCATGGGGTTACAAGCTTACTAGAAGATCAGTGGTACCCAACAGGAGTGAGGCAGATGTAATGGAATCCTATATTAAAATGGCACTAACTGGACTGAGGCCCCTGAGAAACTCAAAGCCCAAATGGCTGAAATGCTATCGCTTAGGCTGTTTTCAAATAGTTTAGGTTTTTTTTATTTGGGCAGTGGATGTTTTCCTTTTGGATTTTTCCTTTTTTTAAGTTCTTAGGTCATGGTAACCAGCAAAACCACCAGGCACACAGTTTATAGCCATGCACATGCTTCAGTGGTGAGGTAAATTCTGTACCTACTACTGAGTCACATTTTGATAATAATTACATAAAATTACATGGACTGGGAACTGTAACAGCAATTTCATGAAAATTTGACACGGATCACTGTAAGTCAGACCAAGACCTTCTCCTGTCTTTCCCCTGAACACTTGCAATTGAAAAATATGCATCTATAATCCTGCACATATTGCTGTTATGAACTATGCACAGTGTTAATCAAATGCTGTTAATTGACAGTGTGGCATGTCACATCCACCACAGAGTACTGCCAATGCAGAAGCATCAGGTTGGTAGTAGCCCAGATAAGCAGATACTTTACATAGAAAGAGCTTTCTACAGTCCTGAAGGATGACTTTCTTGAGACAGTGTCTTGAGGACACACTCTTGAGAGAGCAATGTCTCCTAATGAAGAGGAGGTCTCTACTTTGTGTTTGAGGAATCCAGAGAGAAAACTGGCCTTTGTCAGGAAGCCAATAGACAATTTAATTTAAATGCACTCCAAGGAATATTGAGACCCTGACTTCTGCTGCATCTCAGGACCACCTGCCCAAGCCTCTGTGTTTGGCAAGATGTCGCAAGTGTCCAGGCTCTCCAGGCAATGCCAGGCTGCGGTTGATGTGGTGCTACTGGGTAGAGAAACTTGGGTGACCCACAACTGATTTTGTTCGCTGACAGAAGTTGTGAGCTTGTACCTCCCACCTCAGTGCTGGAGGCTTTAAAAGATAAATTACATGTTCAATATCAGTAATGTCTGTAATTAAGCTGCCTTGTGCTGTGACTCAGTCAGAAAGCAAGAAAGAAATTACACATGCACAAAACTCAGAAGATCCTTACCATGCACAAAATATTGGCATGACGTGATGCCAATAAGTCGGCAAGAGTCCACATGCTATTTAGGTTTAGCATTAAATGCAGATTCAGTAGTAGATGTGGTGAAGCTGATGGATTTTGGAATATTTTTTATCTCCAGGTTTAACACCTAAGTCCCAGATCAGGAGAAGACATTGTCAGGACACCAGAAAGATACAGCTGAAGTCCCATGGAAGTTTGCTACCAAGGCAGAGAATGGCCTGACGGGACAATGAAGTACTGCAAGCCCTAGTTTCTTACCTTGCACAGTGACCTCAGTGACTGGACTGTGGTAAGTTGACAACTGTGTCTCCCATTGTAGCCCTTTACAGAGGTTCCTGATAATGAAATTGTGGCGGAGATGTAAATTCAGCACTGAAAAAGCTGCTCTAATGTTTGAGCAAGGTCCAATATAACCTTGAAAGTTGCTGGCATAGCCAGGCAACTAATGATTAAAATGTCATGTGTCTGGGCCAGTACAGTGTCCTGTGTCAGTGAAAAAGCCTACATGTTGTTAAATTGCGCTTCAGCTGAGCCTCCTATCTTCAAAGTAGCCTCCTGGTGTGTCCACAACACTCACAGCACCAGATCAGCACTGGAAAAAAGGAAAAGAAAAGGCAATGGACTCACGTGGGATTTTGACCTGCAGGGAAAGGAGCCTATGGAAACCTCTAGAGTCTAATGAGGTGCTTGTTACCCGTTCACTGAGAGGTTTGCAGCGTTGCTCATAAACAACCTTGGACAAGCAGTGGGGGACAGATTGCCACAACTGCTTACGAATTTTGAATTGTGTCTCCAGTGGGCAACTGTAGAGTTACAGAACTAGGACTGGGAGTGGGATTTAGCTCACGTAGCTTACCAGGGAGCAGAGAGAAAGGAAGGGAAAAGCAGACAAATGGCAGTAAATCAAGCCTCTGGAGGAGGCTGATGAGTGTGGATTGCCACCGCCATTGGCTCAGGACTAAGGCTATGAAATGGAATGACAGAAAACAAAATCCAGAGAGAAGGCAACCAGTCACTCATAATTTTGCTTCATAAAAAGAAATACCATTTGGTCTATAGATGTATCTCGATGTGAAGCAGGAATGAAAATCTGTCTTCAAACTGCTTATGAGAATGGATAGAAAAGTTGGCTATTTTATACCAATCTGTCTTTCTTTCTGATGTCTGTAAATACTGATGCTTATTTCTTTGAATTCCTATTTGTTCTGTTCTGGCATTATTATCTCTCCATCATTACCAACAAATGTGGAGTTAGCCATCTGGAAAAAAAAGTATATTCTAAATTATGTTTCTTTTCTGTCATGTGATTATTAACTCAGATAAATGAATTTAAGCTATTCTTGGGTCCATTAGCAATCTGCTAGAGAATGACAGTAAATTACTATCTACCTTTTTTAAAATGTTTTGAGATGTATGGAGTGAGAGCATCAAATAGTAATTAATGCTTCTGAGTGACAATACCGGTCATTACAGCACCTGTTCACACACTTCTATCCGTGAGTCAGAACTGCAGCTTGCCACAGCTTTTCCCAGTGATCTACAGGGAGAGGTGTTTTGGGAAAAATGGTTTTTAGTGATTATGAAATGGGTTATATTTTGCCTGTCAGCTTTTCAGAACTGGTGTGAATTTCTTTCACTGCCTGCCAAATTTATTTTACTGCTGACCACAGATAGGTACTAACTACAGCTGGCCCACATGTTGTTGCTCAGATGAAGCACAGCCTTCAACGAGATTCCACAGATACAACTTTGATAAGTAATATTCCATGATTTAGCTGATAATTCTGGTAAACAAAATGGAAAAGACTGAGTCTCCTTCGGTTTTAGAAACAGGAACTCCATACAGCTTGTAAAAGCAAGAGAGCAATGCTGTAGTCATCAGATATAAACATGTAACAAACACGCTGACTGAGAAAAACCTGTTTTGAGACACTTCGGTCTTAGTTTAGATGAGTATACGGGATGCCTCTTATTGGAGTTGTAGTGCAGAATTTTTGTTTATTTTTCTCGTACTCCAGAGAGGTTATTGTTTAGTGACTTCAATATGTTTCTAGATTTTCTTATGAGCAATCAGCCAACCTTTAAAAATTGAAAGTGAACATGTTTGCCTACAGTGAATAGATTTCTTTCCCTGTTTATTTTCCTTCTGGTTCTTCTTTTGGAACGTATCTTTTCCACACATATTCTTATCTTAGATATACATATATAGACAGTATATATATAAAGAGACTATAGATTTTTTTAATAATATACATGCATATATCTTGTGTATACACACACCCTCAGTGTAATGCTACAGTGACTTGGGAATTGTACAAAATGGCCTACGGTCATATTTTTAGCAAAACTGTAAGATCTGAAAAGAAAGTACAAATTGTAAACCTAATACATTACATTCCCATTGCCATACTATCTCCAGACTTTTTCTGCATCTTAAAGGGCACCCAGGGCTCTGCACAATAAATTTTACATAGGTTCTGACATGAACGTCTCTGTCAGGAGTCACCAAACTTGTAGCGACTCATTCATTAGAGATCAAAGGAAGGGAAGATGCTGTGAGAGCTGTTCTAGGAGCCCTACCTGCCTTGACTCCATAGAACTTGCCAAGAGAGCATTCATCATTTAAGTTAATGTAGAAATAGATAAATAATTTGGTATAGACTGCTAATTTTCAGCACTACTGAAAATCACCATCATCTTTTGCAAAATTTGATCCATATTCCCTGACCTTTTTTCTTTGTGGGAAGGAGGGAAGAGGAATTTTTTTCCTTAAAAGCTTGTGGCTAACTTACAGTTTAAACGCTAATCAGCTGCTGGCCTAAAAGAGCTATGCTCTTTATTAGCGTAGAAAGTCAGTTATGCTGTTCCTTTACATGGTACTAGGTCTTTAGGTTGGACATGTGCACAGGGCAAACTATTTTCTGACCTCACTTTTGCAGCAATATCATGACAGCAAAATTTAGTCCCCTCCTTCTGTCAAGGAAAGCAAAGGTAAAGAAAGAAATCAAAAGCCCTCCATAAGCTGAAGCGAAATTCCTAGCGCGTGGAGGGGTTGGACCATCCAATTGAGAGGTCACATCCTAATTCTTCCACCTACTCACAGGAACAGATCCCAAAGCCGAGGCTTCTAATCCCAGAAGCTGGATATTATTTTACTGGTGTAATCATTAGAGCTGGCTCCAAATTTTATGAAGGTTAGTGAAAGAGTCCTATCACTGCAGGGGCTTTGGATAAACTACACATTTAAAGACAGAAGTGGGAAACAGTCTTCAAACGGATGGGCTTGCTAGTGAGCACGCTACATAGGGCACTCCTTTTCTCTCCTACGTATAAACAGTGGGCTGAACATACCAATTTATTTTAGCTGCTGGCAAAAGGTTAATAGCTATTCTCTTTCATTTAATGGAAAGAAAATATGAAGAAGCACTATGATTTAGCCCTTCTGTCTCTGCAGTATATTAATTATAGCCAAAACGATCAAATCCGCGAGTTCACAGGTAGCATTCACTTCAAGGAGAAATTGTTCCTCTTTCTTGTTGCTTTCTGTGTGCAGTTGTGCTAACCAATATTTCCAACAAAGCTTTTTTGATAACTGCAATATTTAGTAGTGAGACGACCAAATGAAGCTGTACTGATTCAGTACAAGATGAAAACTCAACACTTCCATAGGGGAATTATTGAAAATGCAAATAGTTTTATCTAATATAGACCTTCAGGTAATGAACCTTCAAGATTTTTGGCAACTTCTGATGATGCTGAATAGCACTAATTTATTTCTTTTAATTGGCTGGAGAGAGCAAGAATGACTTTGTAGCCAAATGGCTGCTGCATTCCTGTTGAGGTGGGACAAGAAGGACATATTCTGCAATTGGATTCCTTGTTGATGCAGAGTTACTAAGTAACATGATTCATTCCGGGCGCTGTAACTTGCTGTCACCATGTAATTCCTATGTCCTGCCTAGTGCCTGAAGAAGTAATGAACACGGTAAGTCTTTCTGTGCAATGACTGTGTAATTGCCGTAACAAGACACAACACTGAGAGCAGTTAAGACAACTCTTCTATAGAGGAACATGTAGAGTGAAACTGCCTCAAGAAGGGGAAAAGGATGAATTTGAGCTTCTGGCAGACTGGACTATTAAGTCAGCAGCTGAAAGAGCAAGGTGTTGCAGGTGGATCATCATACTGCCTTAATATAAAACCTTGTCAGAATACGTGACAGTTTGCACATTAAAGACTAGGGAGAAGAAGATGAAACATGTAGTTGTGGATTCAAGGCATCTCACTGCTCTGCACTTCAGAGTCTTTATTGCACTGAGATTCTGCTGGTGAAAAACCCGATCTGCAGAAACTTTACAACCTCCAGAAAGCATGTGGCAAACAAGCAGGAGAATGAAGAGTTAACTTTTCAACTTTACACTGGGCCTTTATGCAATACGAAAGTTTCCAAATGCTTTTGTAGATATAGTCCTTCACTAAATATCATTAGTGTATTTTAAATGGTTTCTTGTTCATATTTGAATAACAGAGACATTATTATCATTGATTTAGGGAAGGTACAGCCCTTAATACTACTGCTGTCTGCCACTCTATGTGTAATACTAAGGTCTTCAAATTGGTACCTCACCTCTACCTACCTTAGGAGGGTCTGAAAAAAGTTTCTTTAATTCGGTGTTTTTAAAAGAAGGTTACTAAATAAGAAAAGTAAATACATATACTTTTCTAATGAAATGCATAAGACAATCTCTACTTCATTTAAAAAAAATCAAAGGAAAAACTCATAGTCAATTCTACCCTGGGAGAAAAGAGAGGCAGAGGTTAATATGACAGTCTGTTCATACATGCCTGTCTATATGAATGGCAGAGCAATTACCTCCCACAATGAAACTGGACAAAATTATGTGTTTCTACACACAGTATACAGAAAAAAATCTCCTTCTAATTCAACTGACTTTTCTATGGCCGTAAACAAGTACGTTCCTAAATAAAGTTCTAGTAATATTTCTCTATAATCTATTTCATGTTTTTCTTCTGTAATATTTATCCTTGCATATTTTCCTGTATATCAGGTAAATCTGTATATCAAGTTTGTCTGTATATTTTCTTACACAGATTCTGAGGAAAGATTCACTTTTCTCAGCACTTCTGAAATAATTATCCAATCCTGTCTTAAAGAGTACCACCTTCTTGTCCTTGATAAGATGGAAAAAATAAATTGTGTGTGAATTCTCCTTTTCTACTATTCTTACATTTTCCTGCTTCTTAAATAACTATGGGCTGAATCTGAATATAGAGAGAAAAAGAAGATCATGGTGCAGGATATTTTATTACCTGAATGTGCGTCCTACGTTTGCTGTACTGGTAAGGAATAGGAACGTTGGTTCTGCATCAGGTCTTGCAGGACTCCTGCATCCCCTAGAGACACAGAGAATCTAGCCAAGTTGGTATAAATTAATTAAATTTTTAAAATTCTCTTGTGTTTTCAGAATAAAAAATTAACTAGAGTATGTCTTTATTTCTGTGGAACACGTCCACAGAGCTCAAGACCACGCAGTCACCTTCCTCTTCCAGCGTCAGATGGCTGCCAGGAATGTGGTGATTCATTACCTGCTGAGCACAAAGACAGGCGGTACAGAAACCGAGATATAGATCTGACGCGTGTCCCATAGAGCAATTACCATCCGTGTCAGGGCAACATACTTCCTCTTCAGTTCATATGTGACCCTTGTTGTTATTCTTGTTGATCTTTGCCAGTCCAGGGTGAATGTAGTATTGTGTTAATGAAACATGAGGAAAATGGCTGAGTTCAATCTGCTCCACTTCTTTGCACCATCCACTCTTCTTTCAGCGGGTTATTCGTAATGGCTGCCAACACAGAAAACAGGACGACAGCCGTGATGTACCTTTGGAGTCAAGCATCCTTAGATCTTACTATCTTTCCACTCCGCTTCCTTCCTGCTCAGAAAAACAAAACAAAATATTTTCCTCTGTGTTGGTCTGCTTGAAAAAGTTTTGATTTCTGCAGTTCTCATGGAATATTTCAAAACTCTTTCCCTCCAGATAATGGACCTGAAAACTACTGACCACTGGCTGCTCTGCAGCAAAGCACATGTGCAGCTAAGTTTAAGCATGCATTTAAGAGTTTTGCAGGATCAGGGGTGGAGTTAGCAGCATTTTGCTGTACAAAGGGTAACAAAGTCCCCAGTCCAGTGCAAGAACATTGAAAATTCAGGTTTAGGACATTCACTCAAGAGCAGTCAGAGGAATTGGATTTCATTCAGATGACGATACAAGACACTAACATACAGAGAGCTGATCTGTGTTTAAGAAGCAGCCCTAGGTGTTTTCCCAGATAATAGGAGGGGTTTTTTTCTGAGGCCTAATGGCAAAGAAAACCTTTCTTGAGTTTTACACCTCTTTCTATAGCATTGCAGGTGTTCTTGGCAGGGTGCCGTACTGAAGTCTCAGTTGTCTCAGATTAAATAGGAGCAGCTGCTGACTGACATTTTTAATAGGTACATGTTTTCCAAATGGGAAAGGACTCATTGAGACTACCAGAAGAAGCATGAGCTTTCCATTCTCCTTCACGAAAAGACTTAAGCCACCTCAGCGCTCTTAAAAAAAACCAAACCTATTGTCTTTCCCCTTCTCTCTTGCTTTCAAACCCACCTGATGCTATCAATAAATAATTCTGATATGGGCACATAAGAATGGCTGTCATTCACAATTTCTGGGTTTTACATATTAGAATCACAGAATCATAAAACAGCTGGGATTCGAAAGGACCTTTAAAGGTCATCTAGTCCAACCCCCCTGCAGTAAACAGGGACATCTACCACTCCAGAACAGGTTGCTTAGGGCCCCATCCAACCTGGCCTTGAATATTTCCAGGTATGGGGCATCTACTGCCTCTCTGGGCAACCTGTTCCAGTGCCTCACCACCTTCATCAGAAAAAATTTCTTCCTTATATCCATTCTAAATCTAGCTTCTTTTAGTTTAAAGCCATTACCCCTTGTCCTATTGCAACAGGCCCTGCTAAAAAGCCTGTCTTCCTCTAGCTTAGAAGCCCCCTTTAAGTACTAAAACGACACGATAAGGTCTTTCCAGAGCCTTCTTTTCTCCAGGCTGAACAACCCCAACTCTCTCAGCCTTTCCTCGTAGAAGAGGTGTTCCAGACCTGGACACAGGACTCCACGTGGGGTCTCACCAGGGCAGAGTAAACGGGCAGAGTCACCTCACTTGACCTGCTGGCCACTCTTCTTCTGATTGCTTTCCTGGATTTTTCACTAACTCCTGTTAGAAGAGGAGCTGAGATGGAGTTAGATAACAAAATTTCTCTGACTACAGAAATTTTCTGGCACCCTGTTGGAGACACTATAAATTCTTGATGAACTGTAGGGATCAAAAGTAATTAAGAAACACACAAGAACTACTTACTTTACACTCCTGCATTTTATTCGCTTGCTCCAAAACCCTGGTTAGAAACCAAGGCTGCCATTTCAGGACACTGGAAGCACCAAATATATGGTGAAAATAATTAATTTTTAAATTTGTGACCTGAAGGGAATTGCATGGTATATATACTCATATTTAACACTCAGTTTTACATTCATATCTTCAGCATGCTACCACATACAAATTATGACTGACTTCTAATGTTCTAAGTCAAAAAAAGACAATCTAATAAATTCTTTTAACATATATCCATCTGGGCTTCTAGGCACTAATCTAAGTAAGAATAATATTAATACAGTATTAATCGCACTGAACTGAAAGGCAATCTCTAAAAAACATTGCCATTTCTCAGGCATATAAGAATAGGCTACTTAAATTAAATGCAAATTGAAGTAATCAAAAATTTTCTTCCATAGTATCTAGGAATGGCACATCATCAAAATAAAACAAATTAAAATAATCTATCTATATATCCAGCAGTGCAGGAGTAAAGGGAATAGAAGATTATATTAGATGTTTGCAGTATTTGAAGTGGCATGCTTTATCCACACTACTAGTGGAAGGGATCCTTGCACAAGAATTATAATAAAATCAGTGTGCATCTTTTTGTTCTTTCAGAATCTGTCTGTTAACCTAAAATACTAGCCAGAACAAATCGAAGGTAAAAATCTGCCTAGAGCAACCATTTTCTCTGAAGTGTTGAAAACCAGCAACAATAATTTTCCATGTTTCTGGTCATAGCAATAGAATCAGGTGAAATACCAGGAAAGGTGATCACTTCTGTCCCGCATGGATTTATTGTTTAAATTTTGGCACTCTACACTTTGGCTGTGCGTTGTCACTTTTCCTGCAGATTCTCAGGCATGTTCTTTCCAGGTCCTGTGCACACCCTGCTGTTACCCTCACACACAGCTAACTAACAAGTGAGAGAAATTACTCCCCTAACCTAGCATTTTGGCATCCTTGTTGTACTAAGTGCTGAGCAGTTCACTAGCAGAACTCCAGTGGTCCAGATCTTACTGGAGCACAGTGAGAGGTCAGGTTGCAGAAACTAATATTGGGCTAAATACCTGTGAATAATGACTGCCCAAGCTGAGAAATGGAAAGCATGGACATGTTGATATTCTGGCAAATATCCTTTCAGGTCTTCCTAAATAAAGACGTTTAAATGGGTGCTGATATCACTTTCCTAGACAGCTAGGATCTTGCTCACTCCAAGATATCTCATCTGATATGGCCAGATATACTCTAATATGCAAATACTATTAGAAGAATGCTAATATACTACTGCTAATATACGTCTCTAATATACTTGCACCATTAAAATGATGTTTAATGTCATTTGAAAAGGTCACATTTTCTGCAGATTCTAACATCATTCTTAATAGAGACTCCAAAAGCTTTTTAAAATGTCTTCCATCAAACTTATTTACTCAATTCTACATCTATCCAGTGTGGTCCAGCTGTCATATGATTAAGAAAACATCAAAATGCCTCACAGAAACAGTTCTGTAATCTTAAACTTCAAGCTTAACAACATCCATTTGAAAAAATTTGTTACAAGAGTGCCTTTGAGCCAATTCAGAGGCGTATTCTATGATTAGTTTTTGCAAAGGTGCTAGCAGCAGGTCTGTGGGCTGAGCACTCTGAGGCACTATCAACAAAATGTGTAAGCACCAGAGAGCAAAGCCTGATCTCTCCAGTCTAGTCTTTCCCACTGCTGTTCTAGTTCTTTTGTTCATCATCGTGAGTTCATCATCACCTCTTCTCTTTCCCCTGAGAGACCTTGGGAGTTACCTAGAGGGTGCTCCTTACTAGGAACTGGAAATGAAGTATCTCTCATCTAAGAGTGTTTACCTTAGAGATAAAATAAGGAAGAACAGTAAAAAGGTGCAGTTTGAAATGCTGTGAGTACCTCTAGACAGTAAAAAAGCAGATGATATTAATGATGCTCTTTTTACAGCACCATTTCTCAGAGGGTCCAATCCCTAACTGACTTCACAAAAGTGTGTATTTACCCATATCAAGGAGCAGGGTACAGTGGTACAGCTTTATCCTCTCTTTCTGCATTGGTCAGACAGTTTTCCCTGACTTGCACCTCAAGCTGGTTGAGAGTGAAGAAAAAAAAATGTTCTGAATTTTTTTAAAAAAATTATTTTTCTTGTTTTCCAGCTACTCACTCAACCCTGTGAATCAGAAAACAAAACCCCACCCAGCTCTTTAAAGTCTTGATTTAAATGTTTAAACACCAGTTCTAAGCACATAGCATTCCTGGTCTGTGGTGGGAAACTACCACACAATATGCAAGAGCTCTATTGTCTGAGAGGAAACAAAATGCATCAGGAAGAGCAAGATGGAATTCTTTTACACCCTAGTTGCTCAGTCAGCAGTGTTAGCTCAGCTTGGTCTGAGAATGGCTAAGTTAGGTAAGGAGACCTTACTGTAGTTACAGTAAGAGAAATGTGGAAAAATAGAAGAAACCTGTCTTGTCATATGACCACTATAGCTCATGCCTTCCCATATCAAAGGCCCTACCGCTCTAGGTCAGCCTTTTGGAAGGCTAGAGTTCTCCTTTTCCACTTAGGCCTCATAGACCAACTTTTCATGAAGATCAACCACAAAATTAATAAAATCATTATCAGTGGCCAGATGTACTGATGAAGCCTTCCCTGAGGGACAGAACGGACCTGCTGTTCCACTCAGTCTCAACTACACAGTGGTGGGAAAAGGCACGCTGTAGCTGTGAAGAGATGGCTTGGCCACAGAGCTGGTAATGCCTCAAGCACTGCAGTAAGAGCACCCTGGGAACACCTGACAGGATGCAAATTACTGAAAACCCTCTTGGGCAAGTGTCCTGAAACCTTTTGTTCCCACTACAGTTATTGTTTCAACAGAAATGGCAGAACTGGCATGTAATCCTGGTGGGTCAGCGCTGCAGACCAGCTGCAGGGTTCCCCGCTGGGAAGGCTGACCAGCTTCTCCCTTGCTGAGTTGGAGAGGAAGGGAACACTACTGCTTGGAGACCTTTACACCACACCTGAAAAGTGTGTAAGTGTTGCTACCTCTTCTCCGCAGGTTGGGAAACCATGGCAGTGAGAGATGAAAAACCAAAATGATCAACTGGGTTTCAGTCAAGGCTGCAGCAACTTGTGGTGCTGCCAGGTGGGGTAGGGTTTCCAGGTGTACAGTGCTAGGGAGCAAGTCTTTGTGTCAGTAGAGAAACCTCCTGCCTCCACTCTGCACTGCCAGGATTGTGAGAGGCTGGGCCAAGGATGGTGCACAGCGAGCCAGGTTCAACTTGTTACCAGTGCACCAGGTGAAGAAGATGCTTTTGAAGATATCTGCGTGAATGCTGACAGTTAATGAGAAGATCACCATCTACTGGTATGTGAAAACACTTGCCACCACTCAGGTACCTATATACTGTACCATATGTCCCACATTATGTCTGGCTTTAGATCTGTTTAGATCCATCTGACCTGGCAAGCTGCAAAAGCTGGGCTGCTTTGCTGTGTCTCAGGACCCAGCAAGAGATCCATAGCATCATCTCCTCTCGCTAGAAGGTCAGACTTGGCTCAGGAGATCACAATTCAAAGTGTGCGTGAAAAAGTAATAGTTAATGTTTTCTGAGTTTTCCCTTTTGTTTAAAGACTTGGCTGTCAGACTAGAATCACTGTACACAGAAATGACAGGCACATACTCAGAACAAAAGAGAGAGCTTGGAAATCATCTGTTAAATTTTTAAATGTCTGAGAGAGAAGCAGTAATTTTGAGGAGCTCACAGGTGCCTGAAAACTGACTGCAGCCCATCCTATGTTTTAGGAGATTACTCTGCAGCTAAGGTAGCCTCGACTGTGGCATTTAGGTTTCTTTCCAGAGATCTGGGTGCAGTGAAGCAGTGTGATTTAATCAAAGGGAAAAGCTCTCTGTGCAGTGTTCTGTGCTATCTGTTTTCCCTGCCACAGGCACAGAACTCCACTCATGGGCCAACACGTCTGCATTTCACGTAGCTACATGCCTATAGCCTGCTTACGTTCTCTACAGGAACCCAGGGACACGTGGCACCTTTGAAAATTAGGCCACCCTACTTTCCCTGGCTTTGAGTTCTTAGTCAGGATTGCTTGAATGGATTCCTAGAACTTCCCTGGGCTTAGAGAAATATGGAAAATGAAAAAGGGGGAGGAAACAATCAGTATTTAAAGATGCTGCAAGTGTCACCATCTAACACCTTGCAATTTTAGTGGGTTATCCCACTAGACAATTGCTGGACATGGAGGAGATGTGAAATTTTCACATGGGATGCACAGAAGTTGGAACCAAATGTCTAGAAAAAAGCATAGCTGTTACTTTATCTGCTGCTCTAATTGAATTTCCAAGGAGAGATGTCACAAACAATAAGGCTTTTGACTCTGCCTCATGTGACTTTATTAGCAGCTGGCTATGGAAAGCACCACAAAACATAAAAACTCTTTGGGAAACTCTGCACGGGGGACTACTTACCAGTGAGCTCATCACTGAGGTGAAAGGCTACACTGAGCAGATTCTGCCAGGGTCTGTCTTAGGTCGGGTTCTTGTCTGTATTTTCTGTAACAGAGACAACATGTATCACATTTTCAAACAAAACCTGCCTGGAAAGATTTTCAAATAGGTCTTAGTGGGCCTCATTAGCAGGTCAAAATTAGCTCGGCCACTTGGAGTAATGGATTGGAAAAACAGGATGGTGTTCAACAAAAAGAAGTGATTATTCGTGCCTGGGCAGCAGTTATCACTAGCATATAGCAGAACAGCATTGGGTATAACTGGAGCATGGGGCCAGTTTTGCATTGCAAGACAAGTGCAAGACACAGCGACACAGGTACAGCTGTTCCTGACTTGAGGCTGGACGTGGACCGGCTCTTTCAGCCCAGGTTTTCTTTGCTTCCATGCTAGCTATTAGCAGCAAGAGAAAGGGTAAGGTAGCACACAGCTAGGAGAGGTCTGCCTGCATCTTCCCCAAGGCGGTTGAGCGGGGCTGCAGCTGACACAGACACACGACTTTAGCTCTGGGCTGAATTCCAGCTCATTAGCTCTCCTGAAGACTAAATTTCTGCCCAGGATACAGGCACGGTATCCCCACAGACATCAGTGAGAGTGACACAAGGACACCCAAGGGCAAAAGACAGACTCACTGCTTTAATACTTCCTGTAGTTTTTGTTACCCGTGAGATTGCAAAGAGCATCTTCATGTTAGCAGAAAAAGAACACATGGAATAAAGGAAATTTAATGGCTAAAACAGAAGTGCTCCTAATCCTATCTCTCTGTGGCACCTGCTGCCAGCAGCAGTTATAGGAGCTGGAGATAGAATTTAAAATTATATGAGTCATTTAAGTCATTTATGTACCAAAATTCATTTCATTAAAATATATCCCTAGGGATGTTTCAAACGCATAAATACTTGCAATTAATGCAAAATAAAAAAAAAATCAGAGTTTTTCTTTTTTCCCCTTTATAAACACCCCTATTGACTGCAAAAAGCTAGGCTTTGGAGGGCAGACTACCAGATCCCAAAGTGGATTTTTTGAGCGTATTTAGCCTCCACAACACACTTCTCAGTAAGCCAAGAATATTTTCCAAAATGGCTAAATGAACTAGGAACCAGACTGCTATTGATTTCACTAGCAGCCATGCTTGTGCATTGCTTTGTGAGCAGAAATGAAAAGTAAGAGCCGTCTAGAAAAGAGAAGACAAATGTAAGAGAGGTGGCTATGCAACGTAGGAAGGGAAATGCTTGAGTTCAGACCTGTGGCTGGTATCAACCCACACTTGCAATAGTCAGTTCCTGTGGACCGTGGCTCGTAATTCAGTCCTGCATGGCAGATCTGGGGCTCTGGGCAGCAGTAATACTATGGGACACAGAAGGCTGATTGTGGATAAATTGTATAATTTTGCTTGCAAAGAGGGAATGCGGCAGGCTGACTTTTTTTTGGCCTTCACACAGTGGCTTCTCATCAGACAGTGAGAACAGTGAGATAACAAGCAATAACTGGTACTTCTGAGTGAGAGGTGAATCTCACTTGGCATCTGATCTGACCATCACAACTAAAAAGCTAAGTGATTCACATTCTTTAATACATTTATCCTCACAATGAACCTTTGCGACAGGAGACAATCTCCGTGTCTTATGGAACTGTGCTACAGTGAAGTTGAGATACCTCTCACATTTACTAGACAGGAGCCTGCTGTGGATTTACTCTATTAATAACTTGGTGGACTGGGTATACCCACCCTAATTAAAGTATTTGAACCTCCTTCTGCACAGAATTATTCAGGCATCCCTGAAAGGTACAATTCCATGAACAATGTTCGCCACGGAGACAGAAACAAATTGCTTTTTCACATCACTGAGCTGTGAAACCACAGCTCCACTCCACCACGCTTGCACAAAGCAATGCTTTGGCTTTCCAGGCCAGGAATGCTACGCCTTTCTCTCACAAATGGCAACGTCATAGGAGAGGGAAAAATTTGCCTTTCCACTATCAGCATTTTGTTCTTCCTGTGAGAACCGTGACCTCCAAATACAATTCAAACAGCACTATTAGAAAAGAGGATAGCTTCTAATTTATCAGCAGAGGACAAATATTTTCACGTAAACCCTCGTCGCATACATCCCCCTGCAAAGTCACCAGAACAGAATCTGTTACACTCAGATTTTCTATTTTACAGTGACACCTGCAGTGTTAGGAGGAAAGTGCCACTAGCAAGAGCAGTGCTCTTCAGCTGTTTCACGCTAGGACAGATGCAGATGAGCTTTGAGGGAAGGCTGTGCAGCAGCACAACACTCAGGAAGCCTTGGAAGACACCGCCCAAAGAGCACGGGTCCACTACAAGCTCGTCTATAGATTTGATTAAGAACAAGGGCCAACTGCTCAGTGCTGCTAAGCAAGCCAGGATTTCTCCTCCACAGACCGCAGTAGGGTGAAATCACACCTGCTTTTGAAGCCGTGGTAGCTTCCAAAGCCTACCTAGTATTTCACCCTTCAGATCTTTAATTCTAATGACTGTATATGATTCCCGTGTCTTTAAAAAAGACGGTGTTTGAATGGTAGTTGGCGAAAATAAGCAGCTATTGAAAACCCACAGTAGAGTCCATCCTGTGTGTTAGGGAATTCAAATTCAAGGATTGACTTAGCTGTCTACATCCCAGGCATGAATTATCGGGAATTCCACGCACACAGTTATTTTTCTATCTCTGGTGATCTTTCTGAAAGTTTTCAAATTTTGAAAAATAGTAATTCTGTCTTCTTTGTGTTTTGGTTTGTTTTTTTCTTAACCAAATTCAGCCCTGAGCTCTAACATGCAGGTACTGGCATCTCGTCATAAAGCAAAACCAGGACTGAGTTGGTTCCTGGAAGGAGAGGTTTTATTGCTAAGTTTGTGACAAAAGATCCCTCTCTACAGACAGGTATGGTTCAGAATATGTTCATAAATTGTTCCCCAGCTGTAACTGTGCCATTCATGTTGAAGCTGCTGAGCTGCTGTGGGTAATCTCACAAGATAAATGCAACTGCTGCCAAAAAATGGTGCACGCTACACTCTCATTAATACTATACTTGGTTACACTCACTGGTTCTTTCTACAGATTTAACCATCAGTGTGAACATTAACAGACACCCAAATCTTAAAAAGATTCAGGTGTATACAGTAGTAGCCAGACTTCAATGACTGCCAGTAGTAATGAGCAGTTCCTCTGAGGAAATGGAATGCTTCTTAAAAGAAGATATGTGAACAAAACTTCTTGCGTGTTTGAAGGAGTGGGACATAGAATCTAGCTTCCCAGAAGGAGCTTATGGCTACATTTCACGCTAGTTAAAATACACTCCTAAAGACTCAGGGCCTGCCTTCCTATCTCCCTGCTTACTTATATGTCATAACGAGGGTTTTGCGCACAGAAGTAGGAATATATGGAAGTATATATTTGAATGCAAATGAGGGGGGCGGTGCTTACCTCTAGTGCTGATATACCTCTTGGACGTGGAAGAATGAGACAAAGGCTAAAAGAAAAGGACTTGGACTGAGAAAATCTAAGATCAAACCTTACACAGCTATAACATACAAAAGAAACTGACGTGTATGTTTGCAGACCTTCACCTCTCACTACTTCCATGTTCCCATTTCTTAGGGGAGGGTAATCCACGGCACATGGATGTGTCTCAGATGAAGAATTCTGCAATTTGTGGAAAGCAAAATTCTGCCCTCATCTCTGCGACTGCACGAAGGCCTTGGGAAGGTCTCAGATATGTGTGTGGGCAGATATTTCCAGGCACACCAGCAATTTCTTAAACCAATTATTTTCTTTGAATTGCTCTAAGACTTCTTGCTTTCCATCTTTTTCTTCTCTGATAACCTCTGACTGAAGGAATGTTTTTTTTTTACCCTGCCTGTGCTGCTACTTTTAGCTTTTAATCCACCTCCTTAGAAAGTTCTGTTTGGTGTGGTGATCCAGCCCTCTGTGTGCAGAGATGCTCATTACAGGAGAGCCTCACTGATCCCATGCAAAGGATCCATGTGTCATGCTGATTTTTCATCTGACGAGCAGATTAATTACATGAATACAGAGGGAGCACACGGTAATAGAACAGCTACACGGTGACTGTGTTAAAAGATATGTACTCTTTATGGTGAAAGTTGGATTGCTTCAACTGAGAACTCGTGTTAGGAAAGCTAAGCCTGCTTTTGTTAGTGGGAGTAAGTTCTGACCCATTTCTCTTTTGTCTTTCCCCTAACAGTGTTAGTGTTCAGCTTTAGTCTATAGAGGGAAGGGGGTCCAGAGCAGTGACTGAGCAATGCCTGGGAGTGTGTCCGTATGAATTATATTCTGCCCATGTTATTTAATTTAAACACCAAACCTCTGTAAGAGCAAACATGGGTATGCTTCTGCCAGAAGGCCACAATCAAGTGCAGGAAGACAACTGAAAGAGAGATGTAACAATCCTAAAGTCCCATGGAGAGATCAGGACATGAAAACAGATGTTCCAGGCTAGAACATGCAATTTGCATTATACAGTTGCCCGAATTTGTCTTGAGGGATGGTTGTGTTCTGTAATCTTCGTGTTGTTGTTGTGACAATTCCTATGATTTCTTTCCATGAGGCAAGTCACAAAACAGAAAAGGTTCTTTCATATCAGCCAAAGGAGGTTTGACCAAGGGGACAAGGTCATAGACAAGGATTTGGGAAGCTCAGTCGCTCTTCCTCTCTTTATTGGCAATCCTTTTCATTGCGTTAAATAATGCCCTTTTCACTGCTGCTTGTCCCACCTTTTATCTCCACTGCCTGTTCAGCCTGATTGCCCTCAAGGTCAAAGATGTCTTGCATGTTTGTACAGCGCTCAGCATGTTGGAGCCCTTATTTCCATCTGGGCTTCTAGGTGCCAACCTTATAGTGAAAACAGTAATATAAGGAAAGTAATAATAACAACAATCTAAAAAGAATAGACAAACACAACACATGACAACGGTCCTTGTAGGGGATAGCATGTGGAAGTTGTTGCAGTGGGAACACAAGGTGGGAAGGATTTCTGGCCTTGACTGGTGAACGTAAAAAGGTTAAGGAATGTAAGAGAGTTCATTCTTTGAGTCACACAGTGACTCAAACATATAGTGACAGACAGACCTAACCACAGGACATAGAGATGCTGCCCTATTTAGAGTACGGCTTTGAAAGCCCTAGCCAATGCTGATCAAAGTCTGGACAACAATTACAACATTGTACTGCAGGAAAAACAGCAGAATTATTATGAACTGCTATTAAACCAGGCCCTCAGACACCTTGTAGAAGTGTACATTTGCCCAAACTGGTCTCAAAAAGTCCTTCCTGGTAAGCAATGAATCCTATGGTAGGTAGAGAACCGCACAGCACAGTTTTACAAATGAAGCAGCGGGCCATTTAGCACAGTATCTTCAGCCTAATCTTGTCTCAGTTATTAATTTGTCTGCCAAGCATTCAGCTAAAGGAAGAAATTCCATGGGTAATTGCTTTTTATGAAACTTCCTTTCTAGAAAACCACCAGCTGAAAAGAGGAGCGATTTCCTGGGAGGCTCCTCCGGCTCTGGGAAGCGGGAGCTGCTGCTGGGGCCACTGGCTGCTGTACACAGAGCTCGGTCGGTCCCTGCTCACCCACCTCAGGGCAGGAACCCGCTTGCGAGCTCGGCTCTGAGGTTCAGAGCAGGGCAGAGAAGAGAAAAAAGAAAAAATAAAGGTTACATTGCTACCTGCTGATAACCAGCTGCCTTAAATGGTATCACCACCTGCTTCCTATCTACACATCTGTAAATCCCCCCTCTTTCTCCCACACACCCCCTGCCACTGCAGTATCTGTCTAGCTCACCAGCCTAAAGGACAGATGTTACCCACGCAGGCATCCTGGCCCTGATATTACAGCCTTAGCACCTGGACGAGTGCTGCACTGCTTTTTCTTAGCCTGCATGACTAATTTACTTTCCTGCATTCCGGTGAGATAAGAAAATACATGGGACTCCAATACAGAAGGAAGGAAACGCAATGTGATTTTTCACAAGATTGTATCAGATATGTTGGAGCTGAGCTCCTGAGAGCAAACTGCAGACCTGAGGCGTGAGCCCTCTGCAAGCCCTGCTCCTGTTATTTGCCCGTGGTTCTGCTTACATGCTTGTAGACACCCAGCCAGCTAGCAACTGCCCAACTAAAATAGCAGAGGTTAGATCTGATGTGTGATCCTGATTACCAGTCTGCTAATTACTATGTCTTTGGGCACAAATTTTATATTCCAGGGCTTGAGACTTGACTTTTTGTCCCTTCTGTTCTGTTCTCTACAGATGAACCAGTTACTTATCCAGATTTACTGAGTTACTTAGCTACATTTTGATTTCTTGTTTCCCTATATACAGTCCCTCAATTCTATGTATTCTATGTATTCTTCTTTCATAGAACACAGTTTAATTTTGATAAATATATATGTATGTGTATATATATTATCCTTGTCTACTAATTTGCTTTTCAAGTTAGTGGTGCTGTTTCTTACCAGACACTGATTCAACCTGCTTTACTAGTCTGCTCTAGTGAATAAGCACAACCGTGTTTGTACTGGGGAAGGTAGAAAGAGCTACAGTCAGAGGAGCTATATCATCTTTTTCAGGGTTGAATTCAGCTGAACGTGTATAGACTATCTGCCCCTGAAAGGATTTTTTTTTTTCTGCCTGTAGTCACTGGTAGCTGGAAATTACAGTCGTTCCCTTTGTGATGCTGTACATGACAAAGCAAAGAAGAGATTAAGCCTTTGTTTCATCTAGTAACAGGTATCTCTGTCAGCAGAAGCCTGATATTATGGTAGCAATGTGCCCTTGTTTCTGTAAATCTGACCATCTGGATGTAAAACGAAGCAGTATAGAAAACCATGATCAGCACATTCAAACTTTTCAGGGCAGCGTATTTTAAAGACATTTAGTATAATTCACGCAAATATATTCAGTGCTGTGCCTTGCTGGTGTGTGGGAGCAGGGCCCCTAGACAGAGGGGCTGCCAGAAGTGTTTTTGGCCCAGGAGCAGGGCTCCTTGCTCGGGTCCTGCGGAGGCCACCCTGCGCAGCTTTGCCAGCCAGCGCTGGTGGAGCCAGGAGCTATTTGGAGAGGCACAGGAAGATGTGTATGGAATGCCTCTAGATGGCACAGCACCGTGACAAATCTGGGAATGAATACGCTCTGCGGATGGCGAGACCCAGACAGCCTCCAGTTGTCTGCTGAGAATGCTTGTCCTGCTTCACTGAGGTTAGTTGTTCTCACTAGTTAGTTGTTCTCACATTACGCTGGAGGTCCTTCTTACAGCAAGGTGGGCTTTGGTGTCCAAAGCCTTGCCTCACCCAACAGCCTCCCAGGGCACGTGAGCTTTGTGCTGTCTGCTCCGGGCACTCACGCAGGGATGGGACATGTCCCATTGGAGGTTATTCCTTGTGTAAGAGCTGGAAAATATGAAGCAGGAAAATCTGAGTGGCTTCTGATTCTTCTTATTCTGCAGCATGCTGGGATTTTTGATTTACTTTTTAAACTAGCAGCCGCACACTCAGGATTCAGCAGTGAGGTGCTACTCAGTTGAATCCCTTGCTCTCTAACATAGGCTTTTTTTTCATGAGCAAGCAGTTTTCATGAAGCCACTAAGGGGCATCGCTGTCCTGTAACAGCAGCCCTGAGAAAGAGCCTACAGAGCTACAAGACAGGCTGCTCCTGGAGTTACTACAGGAAAGCAGTGAGACCAAGCACATCCAGCCTTCAGCTACGTGACCTCTCCAGTGCCAGATTCACCTGCAGTGCTTTGCTCATCTGGTGAGTCTCCTCTCTCTCTTCTGAAGCTTCTGTCTCATTTTTAGGAGTGGATCACGAATTCCTTCAGCTCACACCTTCCTACAACACACACCTTCCTCGTGAGGGCAGAAGAGCTGTGGGTTTTTTAACCTCAGCAGAGGACGGATTCTGATGCCAGAATTTCTTGGATTTATTTCTGACCCTGTTTGGCACCTCTGCCGCTCCACCCCTGTGAACAAGCAACTGCTATTATCTCCTAGAGAAGTCCTAGGGACTGGTCCTAATTAAACAGTTAGTAATTATATATTTGCCCCCAGTAAACTCCCCACCAGGCTCTCTGCCTCCCCAGATATTTTGTTTACAGTTAAAAACACCGTAATCTGTGGGGAAGGACCTAATCCATACAGTAAATGGACTAAATAATACCCACGCTGACACAGAATACAAGAGATTTACAGAAAGCTGAGCAAATTGAGATATACATCAAAAGGGAAAGCACATTTCCCTTGACCACGCAGCGCTCATCAGAAGATAATGAATATGCAAACGATTTTTGACATGCACGGAAAGTTGCAGGTCCAGATTGCACCAGCTGTACTGGAGCAGTGTTTTCCCCCAAAGTCACCTTGCCCACTTCGCGAGGCTGGGAGCGTGTGTAAATACAAATGAGCAAACAGTTCTGCACCAAGGCCACTGCTGTTCTTTAACGTGCAAAATGTTATAGATCGTTTCTAGAACACCATGCCTGAAGTACATGGGGAACCTTAATGCAGAGTATTTTTAGATGTAATATTTCTCAAGTCACAACAGATCTGGAATCAAAACCTAGCAGCGATTATTAATTTGTGGTTGCACTGGCTTCCTTGTGAGTGGCAGCTTGTTAAGGTAGAGATAGTTTATGAGCAAGCTGAAGTGTGAACCAAGATCAGCAGGCTTATTGTTTCTAGTTTACACTGTTCGATTAATTTGCACTAGATGTGCTGCTGTACAAGCACAAAGAAAATAAAGAAACACATGCCAGGCAGGAGGAAAGCAACTAACTGAAGAGTCTGTCTACTTTGAGTGGTTGCAGTGTTTGAAGATTCTCAGGCTTTACTGCATGTAGTCCTCCCTTTGGGTTTAAACCATATTTCCACTTGTGCTTGCAGCTTGTAACCTAAAGAAGAGTCATACATTTTCCTGTATGGTCTCGTGCTGCCTGGTTGTATAGAGCTGCATCTGCTATAGCTGTTTTCCTTATCCCGCAAATAATGATGGTGTGAATACCATCATCAGAAAGCAGCTATGGGCAATGGTTCCAGGTACCCCCTGTTTTAAATCTTGTATAGGGAGATTTTGTATAAAACGAGTCATTTAAGTGCTCATCTTCTCTGTGCTCTGCAGCTGCCAAAGTCCCTGCTCTTTGATCTTCTTTCTCAAGGTGCCAAAACAAATTGGAAGATCTCTGCACCAGGGTTTCCAGCCAAACTGCATCAGCCTTAGCAACAGTGGAGAGGTTTTCAGGGAAAAGCATGTGTGTTTGCAAAGTTTAACGAAGTCATCCTCCTGTTGTGTATGCCCCTGCTTTCTGGGCACTATCCCCAGTAATTCTGAGAAGCGAGGAACAGTGCGACTTCGCTAGCACGCCTTGTTTTGCAGCTGTCATTGCCCAGGTTGCATGTACGAAGTTGGTCTATGGCTTTGGAGAGCTCAGCCTGCCGCCTCACTGGGTTTTTAGAGGGACTCAGGGATTTAAAAACAACTCTTCTGTCAGGAAGCTTCGCACCTGTTATTGCCATCAGTAACAGCTCGCATCACCCGGGCAGGCCAGCGTACACCGCAGCAGCCATGTCATGGGCTGAATCAGCCCATGTCAGGCTCTGGTGAGCAAACAGATGGTTTTCAAGCCTCATTTGCCCCTGCTTGCTAGTCTTCTACCATGCACAGCTCAGACAGATTGTACGGCCAGGGCTTTGCGGTTTTGTTCGTAAAGGAGTTAAGCACAGTGACACAGCTTTGTGTTCCCCCTCTGCCCCCACTCTGAAGGCAGTGGGTGTCAAGGGAGCTCTGTACCCAGCAGGGTTAAGTCATTAATGTATGTAAACACAGCAGTGGAGAGGAAAACAAGATGCACAGATGTGTGCTGCTTTGGCATAACTTTGACTAGAAAGGAAAGAAAGTGATGCTGAAGTCTGCTGGAAAGGTTGCTCACCAGTAAAGCCGCTGGGACAAGGAGTGTCTGTTTTGAGTATGGCCTCATTCTTGCCTGGTCTTTAACAGTACCATAATACAACGGATGAATAATGATAACTCTGTCCCAATGCACATTCATACTTTAAATCCTACACTAATCCTAGCAGTGCAGTCTATTTTACCTGAGAGGAAAGGGAGGAAAAAACCCAACCCAGGTTCCAAGCTAAACAAGTCTCTCCTCTGGAAAGGTAATTAACAGCTGGTCTCCATGGAGCCTTTATCGCAAAATCAATAGTAGTCAGTTCTTATTCGCCTTGCTCTTCTTTACTTTGTGCTGCTTTCACTGTTTATAAAAATGTTTGGGGGTCTGGCTGTTGGACTCTCTTTGGAAAAATGAGGCTAAGAGAGTTGTGTTAACCAAGGTGCATGAAATCAGGTAAGTTTGCTTTGTACAGAGATTTTGGCAAATCTTCATTTCAGGATTTTACCCTACCTTCACTTTCTTGAGTTTCTTATTGCAAGCTGCCAATTTTATCTTCCTTGTCCCATTACAGAAATCATGTAAAAATTATGACTTCCCATTGATTTTAATCTCATTAATAGAACAATACTTGTTTTTTTTAAGAGTACTGTGACAGCAGCTGCCTTAAACACAAGAAGATTTAGGGATAAATCCAGTGGCAAAGTGGGAGATGGAGATGTTTCAATAGCTGTGCACACAAACTAGGCTCCCTCTAGGATCATCTTAAAAGGCTTTAGAAACTGAGAGTGAATTCAGAGAATCACAAATAATGAGACCTAGTAGTCATGTACTCATTCTGTCAAACAGGGAAGGAGCAGATGTGCATTTATTGAAATGAGGATATGCTTGCAAGATAGGAATTGCACAAGAAAGTTGACAGATTCGCTGTCAAATGGGTGTTTAAAACAGATCCTACAGTCTTCTGGAAATATTATCATGGATAACACAAAAACTGTTGGGCCTGACGTGGAAATCACTGGATAAATTTCTCTGGCCGGTTTTATGATGGAGGTTAGACTAGATGCACAGTGTTTTCTCCTGATCTTCAATCATGTGAGCGTTTTAATCATCTAGCTGCCTAGTTGGGCCAGCATGACTTGTAGCTCTCTTTTCATATGTCTTCTGAGTGAACAGGACTCTTTCTCAGCTAGCTTGCACTAAGTCCACAGAGGACTCAGAAATTAAGTCTGATTTCCCATGCCTTTCCAGATCAGCTAACCTCTCTCCACCCTTTGCTTGACTTTTCCAGTTCTCATTTACCCTGACCTTCAGGGCTGTAATAAGAAGGGACTTGAAAGTGAAATATGTTCCCTTATCTGTTGGCTGCATCCCAAGAGAGCAGAGCTGCCTGGGAACACAGACTTTATGGGGTACCAGGGCGTTAAATATTTATTACATAATGTGCAACCTACACACCATAAAGTCCTTCTTCCCTTCCTGTCCTCCTTTCCACCTTTTTCTTCACCCCTAATAAACTTGCTAGGCTGCAAACAGCACAAAAAGAACTCAAAGTAAGCCCTACCACTCTTACCAATATTACTGGTAGGGAGCAACCCGTTACCAACAACAAAGCAGAAGGATACAAGGAGGATCTTTTTTCTCCTGTGCAGTGTACAGTGCTCTGGATTTTTTTCCTATGGATTCTGTATTGTTTTTTCCCCTTACTGTTTGTAACAAAATGGGGAAATGAGATTAAAAGTTCAGTGCTGAATGCAAACAGACCATTTAGGTTATACTTCGTTCAGCAGAGCTTCATGTTTACTTTACCGATATAACCTTTCCAGACATTGGCCACTTCTGGTGTGATAAATAAATATTATCTTTAAAATAGAAGCCTTACATCACTGCTTACGTAATAGATCTGAAAACATGGTCACATAATAATCACCATAAATAACAAATGGCCATTTATAGGTGCTGAGCTGCCTGTCAAGCCATCAGCTTTTATAGGCACAGGAAGATAAAGAGTGAGATGAAGAGTGAGAATGTGTTGACCCAAAACCACATCTGTAAAAGCACCGTCTCCATGGATTGTTAGGAAATGGAAGTTCTTTAAAGGAAATGTCAGATTTTTCTTTGAAGTTCAGATACTTCTTGATCTTCTTTCTGCTCTCAAAAGAAATAAAACTTAGTTCCAGAAACAACAGAGAAAGCAAATGCACCTGTATCTAGATATATTTTTAGTTTTCAGAGAGAAAAAAGTAGCTAATCCAAACTGGACACACATACGGATTTCTGGGTCAGGGTCTGACCTGCCACCACACTGGAGAGAGCTTGGGAATGGAAGCTGGGACTGAGCCTCACTGGGACAAATAAGCAGCATCCTTTTACCACCTGCCCTGCATTCCAGGGGATTGCATTCCGGCACTGTTAGTCTGAGCTTTTAATTGTAAGAAATACAAAATATCAGCAAAGGAGACCCTGTCCCTTCTAAAGGCAACAAAAAGATATTTAGGGATTTCAGTGCAGCCAAGTTCTCACAATGCAAAAATGAGTTGAAATCACAAGGTTTCTCTTTCATCTCTGTAAACCATGGTGGGTTTTTTATAAGTTCATCTCTAAGCATGCAATTCTGCAAGATCTGAAAGCTTTTCTATAATCCTGAATGATTCTTGAGCTGATAATAATATGCAAGCCCTTGTTACAGCATTACAGGCACAATGCTAGAACAGCCACAACCCTCTGTTTTGTAGTGCAAATAACTTTGGCTAAGCAGGTGACTTCTAAAGGTGTTGAGTGTACAGCAGATTTTTTTAATTTGCTGGCCAAACTGGCAGGTGACTATTGAGATGGAAGAATATTAGCAAGAAATGTAGCCTAACAAAGAGACTGAGCATAGCAATCTGTAGATCTCACGTACGTACGGAGAAATGTTTCTCTATATTTACTCTTACTCACGATGACAGGGTAGCTACTCCCTACACGTTAACTGTAGGAAGTAATAAAATGAATTTTCGTATCACGGGAAGGATGTCTTATTTACCTCTGTACTGCAATGATTCTCGCTATTCTTTTCCTAGTGCAAAACTCCTTTCTGCTCTGTTTCATGCCAAGCTCTAAGAAGTAGGTGTTTTTTTGGCAGAGACAGGTTATTCATTCTTCCAATGTGGGATGTTAGCAGAAAGAGATTTTGGATTTTCAGTGTATAACTACTGTCTGATGCACTAATTCAGCAGGTCTGTGGTGGATACCTGGGCCAGAACCAGATCTGCTGCTCAGATGCGAATCCGTTCAGGTGTGAAGTTTGCACTTTCATCAATTTCACACCTGGTTTTGGATCCTCTGGTCTTAACCACCAGGCATGAAATGAGACTGAAGATGCTAAAGGACAGCATACCATTGTCACTGCTATTTTTCTAGCAACAGTGAACTGAGTTATAAAAGTAATACGAAAATAGGTGGAGGAGCAGCAAAGAAAGGCCAAACACACATTTTTATCTACTGAGTCCCTTTCAAGATTTTTCTACGATACCTTTAAAAGCAACATTTTGTTTTTTCATGTGTGAAGGGGCTGGTGTGAGGAAAGACTTGGATGGCTCAAGCTGCAAACCTGATTCGTGCCTGAGGAGACTTTGTACTGCATCTTACAGCTTTGTCACATCATGAAGCCCTAATATCTCTGTGCTGTTAATGTTTCTGTGTACTCCTCTCAGAACTGCTGTAACCGCAACTTTAGTGGGGCAGATATTATTTGTTCTTTGTTCAGGAAGTGAATTCACATTGAAGTCCATGTGACATTGCCCTGAATAGGACCAAGGAAGGTTTGTCAGAGCCTGACTGAAATAGCATTCAAATTAATGGGCGCCCTTTAACTGCCTTCCAAGGGCGTGCAGCTGGGTGGTGCACAGATGCACGTGGTGTGAGACGCATCCTCAGCTACTGTGACCTGAGTCACTGCAGATAGCTAGAGTCAAAGGGGCTGTGCCATCTTGTGCCAATAAGCTCTTCTCTCTGCCTGGAGATAGAGGAATAAAATGTCTACCATATGGAGAGAGCCTGGAAGGACACACAGGAAAATGATTGGAACAGTGGGAAGACAGGAAATCATTTCACCAGCATTTCACTGGGAAATAGAAAATAATACCTCCAGCCAATTATTTTCCATCAATTGCATGATGGCTTGTGGAAAGATGGGCCGTTTGTCTCTGGAGTCCTGTTAGCACTACCACACCCACTACATACACTGTTGTATAAAACTGGCTAATTTCAAGTATTTCTATAAGCATTAAGATATTTCTTCCTCTGCCTGGAGATAACATCTTTCCAAAGTTCAGATACTGATAAATAAATTATGATAACTAAATTAATAACAGGTTGACATCCTAGCATTCCCACTAGGGAAAAGTCAAGCCACTTTGCATAAAAACCGTATCTGCAAAGTAATAATGTTCAGAAGAAAGCCCAGTCCATGTCTCACCCAAGACAATATTTTTTCGGTGTATTCATGATGGCTAACCATAGCCTAACACACCCACCAAACACAAGCAGAGGCTGCATACTCGTGGGACTCTTGCCCGAGTAAAACACCTATTGAAGTCATGACATTTCTTTTTTTGGAATAATACGTAAAAATCCTGTATGGCTTTCTGCGAATCTGCAAGATTTTCTAAGACCAGCTAAGAACCCATCCCAGTGACTACAAGGGGGCACATGTGAGTAGGCAGTTTGGGATCGCAGGGCCTGAGTAAGTGTGGCAGGGGCTGTCATCTACCTGTCGGGGAAAGGGGTGTTCTGCGCTTATTCTAGCACTGCTAGCACTGAGTCTGGGGAAAGAATTACATCTTCTAACATGGCCAAATTAACCGTTTATTTAGTGTGATTGGTTCCTGAATGCTAGCAGGATGAAAAAACTGCATAAACAAAGTAGCTGAACGCCTGCTTTACAGCTTTCTGCATTAGCAAACCAGCATAACATGGGGTCAGAGCAGACTGCAGCAGGGAAAGCCACAAGAGCAGCAATTAATTCCTCTCTTGCCCGTGCAAGCTACACAGGCACAGCTTGGTGCCGATCCTCATCACTGTCACACTAGTCTAAATACACCATGTCAGGATTTGTTTAGCTTCCCAACTGTCACATGTGAGTACCATCCCACAGTGAGGAGCTGGCAGAGGAAATTGAGGCAGATGGCTTCTCAGACCCTTCCTCATCCAAAGGGCTTCAAGTCCTTGTGTTTCACTGGAAATCTGCCTTCATTTCCACTCCCCAGCAGGGAATAAAGAGGAGCCATGACACCTACCACCTTATTCCCCCATGGCTGCGTCCCATGACAGCTAAAGTCTAATGGCCAAGCCCTGCCCTGTATCCCCTACAGAAAGGAAACGTGTGCTGAGGGCTCTTGCATCAGCAGTGTGTCTTGTTTCCACCTCACACCTTCCCACTCGCTTTCCTCCAGCCTTCCCACTGCTTTTCCAGCTTTGTGCAAACACCTGAAAACCCGTCTCATCTCGGCACACCGGGTGCACAGCAATGCCAGGATCAGCCGGGGTTATCAGCAGGAAGTCTCGAATCCCGCACCAGATGGCTGAGAGAGTCTCGCAGCTCCCAGCAGCGGGGCAGGCAGGGGACTGACAGCCTGACACGGCTGTAAGGAGGCATTTCTCTGCTCCGCAGTGCACTTGCCTCGCCATTCGCAGAGCTGCTAAGCCATCCGGTACGCTGTCAGAAGAAACCAGCTCTGGGGAGGGAAGCGGGGAGCACCACTTCAGATGATGGGCTGGCTTCCTGCGGGAAATTTTGACTACTTCTCTTCCCGTTGCCTTCCTTGCTTTAAGGCTGGCTGTTGTGGAAGCAAGGGGCTCTTGAAGAAACATTGCTGGTTCTTCCTACATGTTTCTGAGACAAAAAGAGTGCCAGATTTAGGTGACTGAAATGAACTCTGGGTGTTTGGGCTTTTTTGGTTTTATTATGGGATTTATTATGGGGTTTTATTACTTTGGGGTTGGGGCATGCTTCTGACTGCTGGTAAAGGGGCTTGCTGAAGCCTGTCATTTTTTTTACCTGCCATTACAACAGCTGCCAAAGGGTGAATCTGCTTATACTCTCTTTTTCTTCAGCCTGCAAAGCCTTTAAACGGCTCTGTCTCTTGTTCATGTTGAGACAAACTGCAATATGTCCACACTGCCTGAACCTGACCTCAAATAAATTAAAGCAGACCGTGACGTTCTGGAGTAACTTGTTCCTCACACCACAAAGGCACTGTAAAAGGTCAGCTCTTTGTGATATTGGGCTGCAGAAACATAGGAAAGGTGTGTCCACACTGCATAATGTATAGAAAAATGAGCTAGATGGGATTCTTGCTGGCAACCAGTTAGCTGCAGAAGCTTGCTGTGCTTCTGGCTGCACAGCGCCGAACCGGGTGCGTGACTTGGCACTGCCACAGCGGAGCTGCTAGACGTTGCTTGCTCAGGACAGCCGGGCCACCTCCCTCCCCACCCTACTGCAGCGATGCATCAATGCTTCGTGGTGGTACCTTTGGAGGTCGCTCCTAACTCCAAACATTTAAAGTCACATCAGACAAAGAGGAAGGGAAGGGAAGAACAATTTGCCTGCTTCTGCAGATGCTCTGGCTGCAGTGGGCTGAGGTTGTGTCTAACTCTGACTGCTGCAGAGTTAGAAACAGAAACTCAGTCTCCTGAGTCCTGGCCGGTCTCTGCGCTTGACCAGAAAGACGAAGAACATTGGGAATGTCAAAGCTTCACTTCACAAGGCTGCTGGCAGAGACTGTGCTACAGAGAAATGGTCTCTCAGTAGATTTGTAAGCAAATGCCACCATAAAATGGAAGTTATTCTTTCCTGCGGCAGAGCCTATCAATCTGACAAAGCATGTATCCAGATTTAATTTACGCTTCCAAGTAAACTGGCATTTAGAGCTATTTGCTTGTATTTTTTTTTTCATTGGTTGCGCTACCCTAATGTGGACCGACCATAGATTCGGCAGCATTTCCAATAAGCAGACTCGCTGCCCCATGACAAATTCTCCAAAGTGACTGAGATCTCCATAATTCAAACTGATATGCTAGGAGAACTGGAGATGTGTTCAGCTCAAGACGTACAGTGTTGTGGCAACAACATTAGCGGCACCAAGCTGAAGAGGTACACAAAATGATGAAACACGTTGGGATGAGCATTAATCAAAACCTCAGGGAACCTGGGGCAGGTTCAGAGCAGGATCCATGCTCCGCATGTTAGACCCCTTCTGCCAACCTTGGCGCTGCTCCCATGTAGCCATATTGTGGTATTACAGATCATCTGACAAGAGACGGATGTCATACAAGCACAGGCAGCAAGAAAACTGTCCCCTCCCCGAAAGACCACACAATTCTTCACAGAACATCACAATTTTCCTTTAAAGCTTGCCACTACATCCCCATCTCCAGCATGTAAGTATCTTATTTAGCATTGAGCCTCACCAGTTTGGGACTGGTTTTTCAGCATTCTGGCCCCCTCTTCTACCAGGATTTCTCAGCCTGAAAAATGTAACTATGCTAAGATACCTATTCCCACAGGGAATGCCTTCGGTCCCTGACTGGGTACTGCAAGCAGTCTGGGAGGCTCAGCATGCTGGATGAACAAGCTTACTCTTGGTGTGAAAAAGAGATGTACTTCTCGCTGGTAGAGTGGTCAGGGAAAACCAAAGACCTGGCACTCCCCAGAAAATGTAGAAGCATGCCCCCAAATCTCTTCTTGTCCATTCTCCCATAGATGAAAGAAGTCTCACTGGAATCAAGGCCCCTGCTCTGTTTTCTTTCTATTCTCTACATGCATTGTTCAAAAACTCTATAAAGCTTTAGGGCAGGCAGTGGTTTACCTACATGTCTAACCAGGAGAAAGGATATTTGGCTACCTTGAAATCTCTTTCGTTTTCTTCACCTTTCAGTGCTTTTGCCAGACAACCAGAGAACCTAAACAGTGTAATTCGATAGAGGGGATTGAATCACACCTTGCAAACACAGAACACGTGGAGCAAATAGCACACATACAAACTGTAAGCTGGGATAGGTTTTCATTTGCATTTACAGATGAAAACTCAACAGTTGCCCCTAGGCCACTCACGCACAGAAGGAAAAAAAATGCCATCAAACACAGTATTTTCTAGGAACCACTTATCCACATTTATTTTAAAAACAGAAACACTTTAAGAAAGTGAAATACAAGATACGGGGAGCTAATATTTAACATTGAATGTGTGATTATTGTTTTTTTTCTCTAGATATTTATTACTCCTTTGAAAGAACTTCTTTGTTTCCGCTTCAGTAGTTGCAAAAACCAACAAGTGAAATTGTTAGTACTGTTGCAGTAACAAAGGCAAACAAATTAAAATATTTCATCCCACTTCAGTTAGCTAAAGAAAGTTTGTGGTTAATTGCTTTTCTAATGACTTTGGACCTAAGGATGATAGTGTTGGTGGAAGGAAGGAAATTATATAGTAGATGACTGCTGTTTAAATTATTATAATGCATGTGGCAGGGAAAAGAGATTATTCTGTAATAAGTATACTGAAAATCTGCTGAAAAGGAAAAAAGCAACTCTGAGCTTGTTCCTACTTGTGTTAGGGGTTGTGGTTGTGGCATACCAAGATGGACTCAGGCCCTTTGCAAATGGTTCAGCTGTGTCCTGTTTTGAAGACACAGGTGGAGGCACAGGGTCCTCCTGACCTGCCTGGGCATCATGGTGATCTGCTCTGCGAGCAACAGGAGCTCTCTGGGAGTGCTGCAAAACCAGCAGGAGCAGGGCAGCGACAGGCCATCTTCTAGTTCTCATCAAGCCCCTGAGCGTAAACACAATGGACTCTGGGAGACTCAGGTCAGTTTTGAGGAGGGGGGACTATAGCCATATTATTCCATTGACACTTTTTATTCCCTTCTCCAGCCCACCACCTTTTCCCCATGGTCTGCTTTCCTGGGCTGCCTTGTATCAGGGTTTGTCTCTCTAACTGGGGTCGCTTCAATCTATAGACTTAAGCCTGACTATGAAGTTTGAAGAACTGATTACTGGTATCAATTTGTATTGTACCACATGCAGCCCCCAACTGGAAACCAAATCCCCTTTTCTGATGAGAGCTAAACAAATGAAAATGTGCTCACTTTTCCTTCATATGCTCTTTAGAATGACTTGGTCTCCTTTTGAGTAGAGTGGTTATATTTTCTGGAATATGCAGAGTAAAAACAATCATTTTCAAAACAAAAAATGAGCATATGAAGTCTTCATTGCCCTTTCCTGATCAGAGGCTGAGGCTGGTGCAGCTTAAGTGCTAAGGGGAAGGGAGACAGCAGAACTGCAGTGAGGGTAAACTGCAGTATTTACAAACTGCGATATTTGCATAGGTAGTCCCAAACACTAGGGGTTTCTACACCCTGGTTTCAGACTGCACTCTGAGATGCACAGGGTTACTCTGTAGCACACATTCAAGATGATGAGAGGAGGACTGAGCTAGAGTCAGGGATTTTCACTGCCAGAAGCAGTAAAAACAAGATGGCCTTAAATTCTGCTGCTTGGCCCCAGTCATTCTCATGGTGGAAGCTGTTATTTTGTGTTTTGGCCCCCTGCCCATCAAAACTAAACATGCAATTAATGTTAAAGGAAAAATGGGATGAAACCAAGCCCTTCTTCTTCTCTGTGAACCTTTAGAACAGAAAGACTTTTCTCCTTCTGTTCTAACAGACCCCGGTGAAAGCCAGAATAATAACAGGCAGCTGGTGTGGAGCCAGAGTTTAAGCCTCACACCTGACGAGGCTGTTACAAAACTAATATGCCCTTGTTTGTATTTCTTATTATGCTTAGAGGTGGGAGGGAGGCTGGCAACTGGGTGTTAGTTCATGGTGTGAAAAGGCTGGACCCTTCTTGCAGAGATTTCATGTGTGATGCATATATTTAGTATCTGTTGCCTTATATTGATCTTCAGCATCACGTTTTAATGTACTGCTTGTCAGTGCCAGGGTTATGGATCTACTGCAGGTGAATGCTATCAAGTGTTACATATTTCAGCAGTGATGTATTTTCATGTTAAAATATGAAAAAGGGACACCACCTGCTAGCTTTTAAAAAAAAAAAAAACCAAGGAGATTAAATCTAGTGTGACTGGAAATATTCCACAGTTCCCTTTTACAATTGCAATCAGACGCATCATTGTTGTTGCTATTTCATTTGCTCACAGTGATGAAGGACATCACAGAACCTCCTCACATTCCTGGAGCTAAAGGAGGTGAAATACACCAGAAACAGCAGGCAAAATCACCCATTTCATTCATTTCCCCAATGCCCCTGGAAACCTCCTGTTGAAATTACGCCTGGCCAAATTCTGAACATCCGGCTCTGACTCAGCTGCAGCAAAGGAGAGGGCGTGGTGGGCGAGGGCTGCAGACAGCTGGAGCAGGTGTGCAGAGGGATGGACGGTTGCACCTTCCCACCCGGCTGGTCAGGAAGGCTCGGCTTGCTGCAGAGCGTGCACTCTGCCTCGTGGTTGATTTCCAACGCAGTGCAGCTGCCCTAAAGAGTCCCTCTGGCCTGGAGCTCCCCTACAGTTCAGTCTCCCTTGGTTATATCGAGTCAAATTTTTGTGCAGCCTGCCTGTATACTGGGTAGCAACTGGCACAGCTAGGAGAAGGCAGAGGGATGGACAAACTAAGGACTCTAAAGGGCCAGAAGAAAGATCCACATGTCCCACAATTTACATAAGCAGTTTTTCTGAGGTCCTCTCTACCCATGTTCACTTCCTAGATAAACCTGCTATGTACCAGCAGCCTGGTTAAGGCATGATTTTACTCATGCAGTTAAACTGTTATGTATGGCTAGGAGACTATTCTGTTTTCAACTACTTTGGCTGGAATGAATGAAGCCAAATTTTGAAGGAACTATCAATCTTAAATCACATTTTACAATGCCACAATCACATGTAGAGTCTTGATCCAGTTTAAATTCATTCAGCTGGTTTCTGTTTGTATGGCTATGGCATCAAGGATCACGCAACCGCAGCCTAGGAATCAGATCATGTAAAAATGAAAAAAAGTATTCTCAATTTAGGCCTTTTTCTCAAAGTTCTCTCTTAAGGTAATTAAGTAAAAGGCAAATTGCCAAACAAGAGTCCAGTTCTGAAAACAGGTAGGCAAACCCCAACAGTGATATGGTGCTAACTGCATGGGTAAAGTGTGAAGATACATTTTGTTTTATGAATAAATATTCCTGTGCTCTTTGCTAAAGATTTCCTATAGCAGGTACTAGAGGTGTTCAAAGAAGATATATAATTTTCTTTTCTCTTTTCATCTTTGTTTGATCACTGAAATACTGTCTTTGTACGCAATCGAAGTGTTTTTAGGAAAAAAGCTTTTTCAGCCTTCTTTTTGTCATCAAAATTCACAATTTCAAAAAACAAATAGTATTAACGTGCAATATTTAAAAATTCTAACTAATCCTAAGAAGCAACAAAACATTCTCATTTTCATGAATGAATAAAGCTCTGCTCAAAAACATGGGAAATTTGTGGTTTCCATCAAAAATAGTTAGGAGATTGAAGAAGTAAGAAATCTCATAAGTGCAGGGAAAAGGGAAGTTGCAACATATTCCACACAGTTACGACTTTGAATGCCATAAGGCTTACATTGGAAACTGTAAAAATATTCTCAGGTAAGAAATTTTCTCTTCTAACGCTGTTCTTGACAGTGTAAGTGAATGAAATCATGACAGATTAGGCACTTAAACCACTTTTTAAAATGTCCAGGAGATAGAGATGCCTGGTTCCATCCACTTTAATAGACACTGGGAATCCCTGAAGCAGCTTTTACAGTTTTGCGTTAGGCTTTTCTCCAACTCTCCAAACAAATACAGTGTGCAGCTGCCATTGCAGTAATGAAGCAAATGACAAACACAGGGTGTCAGCACTGGTCAAAAGTTAAGATGATCTTGAAGCCCTTTAACGTCTTGACAGAAGTAACCAAGCAAAGGGCGAAGCAAGGCTCTTGATGGAAGCAGTGAAGATTTGGAAAGACTGCAGGTGCGCCGCACTGAGTGAGGAGGAGAGCTTTGGCAGGTAGAGACACCCTGAGATAATTATCCTGGAAACAATAGCCAAGAGCCTGGTGCTGGAGAGGACCAGCACGGACAAGAAGTGAATGGGCCACGCCTGGTGCCTGTGTATCTAAAGATTAAAAAAAATTCACAGAGTCTTCAAGCAGCAGATGGGACTTGAACAAGAGCCGCATTCCTTTAACTGAGGAAGGCAAAGAGGAGATAAAACAGTGGTGGTGTTTACACTTTTGAGCCAAGCAGACTTTGTCCACTTGTCCAGGTTGTCCCTCCGCTGCCTGCTCTGGCTCCTCCACCACGTCTCCATGTGACAGAACCATCTGCCTTCTCTATCAGTGCGAGAGTCTGGCTGTTAGAAAAGATGCTTCTCAAAGCGTACCCAAAGGAATTTGTCTGTGGGTATTAAAAAGTCACTGCATTTCAAAATGTTTTGTGCTTCTACCACAAATTATATTTTTTAAGTAATTATAGGTCAGAATTTTGTGTTATTTTTTGGTGATGCGTTATGAAGACTGTTACAATCCAGGCCTCGTAAACTACCATATTTTTGCACTTCATGATGTTAACTTGTAAGCCGAAGGGTGAATTATGAGGACCACATATATTTTGTCTTATTAGGAATAAAAACAGAATGTGCCAGTTAATGCTAATGATTATAAAATGGAAGCTAGTGCCCCTTTTGCAAAATGACAGTTCAGTTTACATAAATGAAATATGAAGAAGGCAACAAATTTTGAGAAACTTTTAAGAACTAAGCAAGACAGAGGTGTGTAGTTTGCACAAAAAGCTTAATGAAATTGCCATTTCCTTCCTCTGCACGGTACGCAGACATAGCACTAAGCAATTAACTTAATATCTTTGGATTACTCCTAAACTATATTTGACTTCGTTGCACACCCACAGAGGAATGACTGCTTCTGCCTCCACTGATACCAGAAGCGTGCAATCAGATTCCTTGCTGATCACGTGGAGCACAGGCAGGGCTTTCTAGGGTCTTGAACTGCTGGTATGTTCTGAAGTTGTAATCTTCTCCTTCTCACAAGTTACCTGCTTCCTGGCTTAACACACACACAGTTCTCTCTTGGCTGGAAAGGAGTGGGTCAGCTTTCCTGGAAAATGAACCCTTCAGAAGAGCCAGTCCTGTAGACTTCTCTGGCTGTGGCCTATATATGGGGACTATATAACATACCAAGCCTGGAACATGTGTAGGAGTCTGGGAGACAAAGATTAAAATTTTTCCTGAGCTATAACTTACTGCACAAAAGGAAAAAACTCCATCAGCAGATACTGAGACAATATCCGTTGTCCCAAGATCAAAAAAATCCAGGTGGCTCAGTCACCACTACTACCTGATTTGAATCAGGCAAGAGAAGAACTAGAAGTTCACATGGCCTACATACCAGCAGGTGACATAGCCACAGGACACAGAGTCCATCTTGCTCGTGACCTCTGTGGTCAGCAAAGAGTTAGCTGACAGAGCACGACAGAGCACCAGTTGAGGAAGTCTGCAACTGAGCCAGGACCTTTGACTCATTTGCTAACACTTTAAGCCCAGAAAAAAAACCCAACATTTTTCCTGCAGTTCCCTTCCTCATTCACTGCCCACTCTGTGCGCTTCATGAGCTGACAGCCTTCCGGGACCACTAGTAATCAAAGGAAGGTTGTGCTGGAGTATTATTGGAAGGCAGGCATTTAGATCTGTCACACAGACTGCTAATATTTACACTAGAGAAATAACTAGTAGAAGAGAAATAACAAAGCAATAGTTTTTGCCTTACGTGGACTGCCTTCTAGGGGCTGATGTATGTGTGATCCTGCCATTTTACGAACCCATGTCTAACCCCAGTGCACAATCTCCAGTCATCTGCAACAGGGTACTGTGGCAGAGGCTGGAGCCGGTACGTTAAAGAACTAGGGGCATAGGTCCCTAAATGTGCTTGGGAAGGTCACTTCAGGGCTGAAGCACAAAAAGAAGGCTTTAGAGAGTGGTTTTACTTTGATGAAGTAGTTCAGCAGTTATCTGGCTTCCTTATCCAGACCGGTTTGTCCAGCATTTGTGTTTACAGTTTAGCACAATCTGAAAAAAGCTGTGTCAAGTTACCAGAGAAATTCTCATAGCAGAAGGCAGATGCTCACTGATGCAAAGTTCTTGAGAGAAGAGACCCTAGCTCTGAACAGTGTGTCTCTGAATGCAAGGAAGGGCAGTGCCAACCAGGGCAGTGGGTGCTGTGTGGCAGGTTACATTATGAATGAGACACTTAATGCCTCTTATTCGGTTGCCTTATAGAAGAGTCCAAGTTAGTGTTTTATATACACCTTGGTGCATTGTTAGGAGTGATTGTAAGGATGTTACAAGCATTCTAGCAGATGGAAAAGGCAGCAGGAGGAATCTGAAGAAGGCCACTAAAGCAGGAAAGGTGTTATTGCAGAGAAATGATGGGATACACTCCACTGATGTTTCTGCTCAACCTGGGAGCTAATTGATGGGTGAGTCAGTTAGGTTGGCAGTGTGGACATCACAAACTCCACAGACTGAATCAGAGGAGCTAGCCTGGGACTCTCTGCTTTCACATACAGATAACAGGAAGAGCTTGGTCCCTGCCACCTGGCTCAGAGAACCTGCATGAGATGCCACCTCCCCTGCTGAGCAGGCAACCAACCTGGCATGTGTAAAGGGTAGCACGGTGTCCCGCAAATGGGAGCTGTCTGACAGGCAGTGTTAGAAACTGGTTTCCCCCATATTTGTATACAAAATGTACATATGTATGCATGTATTTCAGTTAGGACTGCACATTAATATACCCCAAAATGGCCGCCTCCTTTACACCATGTCCCTCATTTCTTTTAACCTACAAGACCTTCAGGTCAGGGGTTGTCTCATGCATTTGCCAGCTGGGCTTATTGTGACACAGATTAGAATAACTGCTCAGGGTTGTGGTGATGGATGCTATTGATTCTTGAAACCTTGCCATGATGCCCGAACCAAGTTTTTACTTCCTTTCATCAAAAATACCTCTTTCCATTCAGAAAGCAAGGCAAGGCTAATCAGTATTATTATCCTGTAATGCAGTGATAAAACCCAGTGACACACACGAAGCAGCTGTCAGCTTCTCTCAGCCAGCCCATCAGCCCCGTCTATTTCTTTATGACAGCTTTAATGACAGCGCCGTGCTGATGTCAGGGACAGGAAGGGCTTTTGGAGGGGCAGAGCGTCACGTAGTTTGCCCCGTTGCCCAAGGCAACTGAGTTTGCACAGACCTTTGCAAGCTTCATGAAAAGACATAATTTTCATGGCCCTTGTCTTGCTTAATTATCTCTTCAGCAAGATAATTTCATTTCTTGTCCTCCTGCCCCCCCCCCCC